>Ga0247727_10000535_pt1 | contig 92591 bp, 59 predicted proteins | sample WisWelCaveWW1625_FD_202498 | JGI IMG/M metagenome (GOLD analysis project Ga0247727, IMG submission 202498) | Biofilm microbial communities from Wishing Well Cave, Virginia, United States - WW16-25 | ecosystem: Environmental > Aquatic > Deep subsurface > Groundwater > Cave microbial mat | place... | reverse complement strand
GTGACGGGCTTCCGGGGCAGTCGCTTGGTGCTTGACGATCCCAACTCCACGACCGACATGGAATCCGATGCCGAGCGCGAGTCGAGCTTGATGTGGTTCGACCTCCAATGGTCCACGCGCGGTAACCCGCCTTGCGGAGCGGTGATCATCCAGCAACGCACTCATCAGAGCGACTTCAGCGGCCATGCTCTCAAGCAAGGGGGTTGGTGCCACCTCAAGATTCCCATGGAATACGACGGCGAAAAGACCGCCAACGCCTTCGGGTGGAGCGATCCCCGCTGCGAGCTGGGCGTTCTCCTCGATGAAAAGAGGTTTCCCCGCAAAGACGTGGAAGCTCTCAAGGTGGTATTGGGCACTTACGGCACGGCGGGGCAACTTCAGCAAGAGCCCGTGCCGCGCACCGGAGCGATCTTCAAGAAAGAGTGGATGCGCCGCTATTCCCGGCAAGATGCCAAGACGCTGGTCATCCGCGACAAGCCCATCCTCTTAGAACACGTCTTGCGCTTCATGACGGTGGACCCCGCCGCCAGCCAGCGCGAGGAGGCGGACTTTACCGCCATAGGCGTGTGGGGCGTGCATGGCCAGGATCTCATCCTGCTCGACCTCCTCCGCGCCCGCTTGGAAGGGCCCGATCAGGTCAAGGCCATGCAACGGCTCACCGAGCAATGGCACGCCCGCGTGATCTACGTGGAGCCGGTGGCTTATCAACTCACGCTTCTCCAACACGCCCGCCTGGAGGGCTTGCCCGTCCTCGCCATCCCCAGAGAGAACGTCGATCGCGACAAAGTCAGCCGCGCCATGGCTGTGACTCCCCTGATGGAAGCGGGCCGATTCTGGCTGCCGGATTACGCCCCGTGGCTTGCGGTTTACGAGGAGGAGTTATATACTTTCCCCAAGGGGGACCATGACGATTGCGTCGACGTCACCAGCTACGCCGGGGCCGTGGCCTACAAGATCCCTACGCTCATGGACGAGATTCCCGCCCGCCGCCGCGTGGAGGAGCCCGATCCAGATGCTCTTAGCCTGCCTAATGATCCCTACAGGGGATATCGTTCCCTGGGAATGTAACGTGGGTGCGAGATGACGAACCCTCTTTTGATCCGCTCAGTTAATGATTTGTTATATGCGTACGGCCTCTCCTCCGCCTATCGCAACGCATGGATCTACGATCCGGACTTCGCCCTCTCCAAAGACCCCGACGTCTGGGAAACCGTCCGGCGCGATCCGGTGATCTATAGCGCCATCGACCGGCGCAATCGCTCCATCGTCCGGCCCTGGCGGGTGGAGCCTCCCAAGAATTCCAAGCGCGAGGGCGATAAGCTCGCCGCCGCGATGTGCGAGGAGGCTCTGCTCAATATCTCCACGTTCGATCAGTCGCGTTACGATCTGGCACAAGCTGCTCTATTGGGGCGCGTCTACGAGTACATCGAGCATGAATCGGCATTCACCTCGCTCGCGGGCACGCCGGAGATGGAATGGGTGCTGCCGACGTACCTCAACAACATCGACCGGAGACGGTTCCATTGGGTAGCCACGTACGGCAACGCCGCCCCCAGCGGAGCCATGAACCCACGCTTGGCCACCGCGCCCTATTCGCTCTCGTCGGGCACGCCGGGGCCTACCAAAGGCAGCGTCACGGGCGAGCGCAAGACCCATCTCGAGTTCTACAACAGCACGTTCTATCGCTGGGAGCCGGTGACGCCGGAATTCAGGGGTTCCCTCGTCGAGATGACCTACAACGACACCGAGGACCGGCTCGGCTACGGGCGCGGGCTCCTCGAGGCGATCTACTTCTACCACTACTTCAAGACCATAGGCGTGGAAAAGGTCAACCAGGGCTTGGACCGCTGGGCCAACGGAATCTTGATCGGCAAGCTCAACTCGCTCAGGAACGCCTCGACGAGCAAGACCAACGAGGACTTGAAAACGGGGATGAAAACCCTCCTCGAGAACATGCGGACTCAGCACATCGTCGTGCTCCAGGAAGGCGACGAGATCCAAGTCGTGGAAAGCGCGGGCACCGGCCACAAGATGGGCACCGAGTGGGTACGCTACTTGGACGAAGGCATCGAACGGCTGCTCAACGGTTCCATCGCCCCCAGCGGCCATGCCGCCGATGCCGGAAGCAAGGCCCGGGCCGTCGTGGAGGAAAACACCACCGAGAGCTTCCATCAATTCGACAGGGCTTACTTGGACGAGGTCTTGAGCCGGGATCTCATCGGTTTCTTCTGGAATCATCCTCAGAACCGGATCAACTTCCTCAAGCTCGGGTTGTCCGAGGCCAAGCGCCCCAAGTTCCACAGCGAGCAGGAGAAGCGCGAAGATCCCATGATGGCCGTGCAGGTGGCGGGGCAACTGCTCGACCACGGCGTGCCCCTGGTCAAGAGCGAGCTCTATCACAAGACGGGATTCTCCGTGCCCGAACCCGATGACGACGTGATCGAAGGCCGCTCCGCGCCGAGCCCATTTGAACAACTGCCCGGCTTTGATCCTGGACGGACGAGCCTCGATGAGTCATCCGAGGAGAGAGATGGGAGAGGAAAAAAGCCCGCGCCCTTCCCTCCATGAGGGGGCGTGGTCCGGCCAGTCGTGTTATGTCATCGGGGGCGGTCCCTCGCTCAAGGACTTCCGCTGGGATTGCCTCAAGCCCAGGAAGAACGTCATCGCCATCAACCGGGCGTTCCTCGATTGCCCCTGGGCGGACGTGTTCTTCACGGAGGACTTGCGCGTCATCGAGCTCTACTGCTTGCGCCCCGAGTGGAAGGCGTTTCAGGGCGTCAGAGCCTATCACGCGCTCTCGCCGGACCAGAAGGCGAAAGCCTTGGCGTTGGACCCCGATCTATTCATCATCGAACGGCAACGCGAGGACAAGTTCTGGTCCAAGCGATTCGCCGATGGCTTGAGCCTCAGCTCCAATAGCATGATCGGCGCGCTCAACATGGTCGACATCCTCGGCGCTGATCCCATCTTCATCCTGGGGCTGGACTGCAATCGCACCGGAGGCAAGGTCACAAATTATCACCCAGACTACGAGCGGGCGGGATTTGAGCGCACGGGCGACGATCAATACGAGAGTTTCGCCAGCGACTTCAAGTGGTGGGCGGCCTTGCATCTCCGCGAGAAGCAAGTGTACAACCTCAATAAATTGAGCGCCGTGGATTGTTGGCCCAAGCTCGATCGGGATATCTTTTTCCTTTCCATGGGGGCGGGACTTCTCGCATGAACATCCTCGCCCACACGTATTGGACGCGCGGCAACGGCTATGAGGCCGAGTTCGCCAAGCTCAAGGCGAGCGCCGGGGAGTTCGGCGTCACGCTCATGGACACGGAGCTCCGCGCCGCCGACTTCGGGAGTTGGAAGGCGGTGGTCGGATACAAGCCGCAGTTCATCTACAACGCGCTCGTCCGTTGCTTGGAAACCCGCGTAGACGGCATCCTGTGGATCGATGCGGATGCCATCGTCCGGCGTCCTCTGGACTGGGCGCTTTTCGCAAGCTGCGACGTGGCGTGGCATCTCTTTCGGCGTTACCCCAAGGCTGACGACGAATTCCTCACGGGGACTATGTTCTTCCGGGTCACCGCGCCCGTCTTGGAGTTCGTCGAGGAATGGGCGCTCGCCACTCCCGCGATGAAGTTCAGCGACACTCCCGAGCAGCTCAGCCTCAAGTCCACTTGGATCAAAGCCCATGCGGGCGCCTGGACCTGGAAGGAGCGCTTGCGCCATACGGATCTGCCTCCCGAATGGGTCTGGATCTTCGACGACTTCCCCGCGATCTACGGCAAGGATCGCCGTCTTGTGATCGAGCATCATCAGGCTAGTCGGAGGTTGAAATGGGGCGAGCCAAAAAGGCGCGTCAAGTGAGGCGTCCGCGCAAGGTCAAAGGTTGCGCCCTATGCGGCGCGTATCGCACGCCGCCTCGTCATGTACATCGGCCGCTCGTGGAGGACCGCTCGTGGCTTTACTGGTAACCGTCCTCATGCCCACGGCCAACCCGGAGCGCGCCGCGCTGACCAGCCAAGCCTGGAAGGCTAAGGGCTATGGTATGGCCTACTACGTCGATCACGGAGTATCCCCTTGGGATGATAAAGCCTTCACCGTGCAAGGCGAATACGAAGGCGTGTGGGATGCCACCAATAGGCTGGCTCAACTCATGCTGGCTCAACGTTCCGATGTCTGCCTCTTCGCGGGCGACGACATGGACCCTGATCCCGGCTTCACAGCCCAAGAGATCGGACAGCAATACTTGGCCCGCTTTCCCGACGGCTTCGGCGTGATGCAACCGTGCGGCGATCCTCAAGGCATGGACGCGAGCGGCCGGCCCGCAGCGGCGCGCATCTGTGGGAGCGCCTGGTTCGGGCCCGGATGGATCAAGCGGAGCTATCGGGGGAAAGGCCCTACGGATGCGCATTACCATCACTTCTACGGCGACGAATCGCTCTATGAAGTAGCCCAGAAGCTCGGCGTCCTTTGGATGCGTCCTGACCTCACCCAGTTCCACCGGCATTGGAGTTGGGGGCATAGCCAAATCACGGACTATCAAAAGCGCAACCAGGAGCATTGGGAGGCGGATCAGAAGCTCTTCTTCGCAAGCAAGGCGGCGAATTTCCCGGAAGGAGAACCCCTGCCATGACGGCTCTATACTCCCAGGGCGTAGAGGAGTCGATCATCTACGAAGCGGTCAAGGGCTTGGGCTCGGGCTACGTGCTCGACATCGGCGCGGGAGATGGATTCACGTTCTCCAACAGCGCGCGCCTGATCGAGCGCGGCTGGCGGGGATTGCTCGTCGAGCCGAGCTTTTTCGCCTTTGCCAAGCTCTACGGGCTTTACAGGGAAGCGGGCGCGGTCAAGCTCCTGAACGCGGCTGTGGGCCTGGACGGTCACATGATCCCGTTCTACGAGTGCGAGGATACGCTCTACTCCACTACCCGCCTAGCCAACATGGAAGCGTGGGCCTCGCGCGGCAAGAAGTATGGATGCTATTGGGTGCCCACGATCACGATCGAGGAGATCGTGAACCAGTTCGAAGGCGCTCCCGACGTGGTCAGCATCGATACCGAAGGCAACAGCTTTGAGATCCTGAGGAGCTTCCCCGCGCCCTGGCTCAAGCACGCGCGGGTGCTGTGCGTGGAACACGATCAGCGTTGCGTCGAGATCGCCAAATGGGCTTACGAGTGGAACTACCGGCCTCACTTGTTGGATGACAACAATCTCGTCCTGGTGAAGGCATGACCCGCCCCATGCTTTCGGTGCTGATCTCTACGGTGCCTCGGCGCCACTTGATGGCCCACGCGCTCTTCGAGCGATTGCAACATCAGGCCGAAGGGCGGCCCGTGGAGATCCTCAGCCTGTGCGACAACAAGACCCGCACCATAGGGGCCAAGCGCCAGGCGCTCCTCGACGTTTCCCAAGGCGCTTGGGTCAGTTGGGTGGACGACGACGATCAAGTCTCGATAGACTACGTCTCCGAGATCCAGCGTGCCATCGAGGATTCCCAGGCCGACGTGATCACGTTCCCCATCCGCGTGACCCTAGACGGCGAGCAGGACGGTCACGTGCTCCCGGCCATGGCGCATATGCCCAAGAACGGCGAACCCTTGGCCGAGTACAAGCCGCCTTACACGTTTCGGCCGCCCCATGAGCTTTGCGCGTGGCGCGCCGAGATCGCCCGCAAGGGGCGTTTTCCCGACACCAACATCGGCGAGGACTTCGGCTGGGCTCGGCAAGTATGGCCCTACGTGCGCACCGAACACGAGATCCCCCGCTCGCTCTATTGGTACAGATTCCAAAGCAAGCTCGCGGAGTGCGCCAAGTGAACGTGGTCAGCTATGCCTTCTTCAGGAACGCGGCCAGCGCGTACGAGCATCCCAACTGCGGGGAAGCGCGGGGCAAGGTATTCGTCAATTACCTGCGCTTGATCGTGCGGGCCCATCATGCGGTATGGAACGGATGGGAACTCCGCATCGCTCATGACGATCGCGTACGGGAGTTCTTGTACTTCAAGGCCCTCGAGCGGATGCAGGATGTCGGGTTGCTCAAGCTGGCGCCCTTTGGGGAAAGCAAGACGCTCTGCGGTCTGGGCGGCATGCTGGAACGGTTACGACCCGTTTGGGAGCCCGGCGTGGATTATGTCGTCTGTCGCGACGTGGACGCCGTGCCCATGCCCAAAGACCGCCGAGCGGTGGAGGAGTTCCGGGCGAGCGGCAAGGCGGTCCACGTGATCCACGATGCCTCCGCCCATAGCGGCGTCATGGGCGGGACTTTGGCCGTCAAGGCGTGGCCCTTCCGGGAGCTGGTCAACGCGCGCTCTCTCGAGCAGTTCATCGCCCAGCGCGGACTCGAGATCGACTGGAACCAGCATGGCTCCGACCAACGGCTGCTCAACGAGTATTGCCTCTGCTTTCCCCAGGAAACGCTCGTCCACGAGCTCCATCACCTCGTGGGCGACTTGCCCGGCGCCGAGATCCGCACGCGCGTCGATATCGAGACGCCCAAAGACATCAATCCCGACGTGGCCACTTTTGGCGATACGTTCAGTCGGATCATCGGCGGATGCGCCGACGTGGAAGCGCCCTATCATTTCTATGACAATTCGGGCAGTCCCGATATCGACGAATGGGATGGAAGGCCGTCTTGGCTCAGGAGCATTCACGAATGCGAACGCTTGGCGGGGGTCCGCGCATGACTACTCGCGTCATCATCGGGGCGTCCAACGTAATTCAACCAGCGTTGTTTACAGTCATGCGTCCTTGCAAAATCTGCAGCGGATGTAATGTTGCTCTTGGTGCTGTCAGAGATAATCCAGAGCGTCTTGTGGCATTGGCTGACTATGTAAGAGCGCATCAATGACTACAAGAGTCATTCTTTCCTCGTCCTCGTGGAGAGATTATTCTTTCCTCGTCCCGATCACGGCGCTCTTGTGGCGCGAGGTGATCGGCTACGAGCCGTTCGTCTTCGCGGTGGGCGATTGGACGCGCTCCAAGCGTTGCATCGCGTCGAAGGAATACCTGGAACGCCTCGGCGTGCGCCATGTCAACTTGACGGCTCTCGAGGGCTTGAACGAATCGAGCGTGGCCCAGAACTGCCGCCAGCACGCGGCGGCGCTCAGGGAATTCCAGGATGACGAATGGCTCATGCTCTCCGACGCGGATCTGTGGCCGCTCTGGAAGCCGTTCTATCATCAGCACGAGTCGTCCCATGCGCGGATGGCGCTCTATTACGCCAACGGCGACCACTACCAGAGTTACCCCACGTGCCACATGACGGCGCGAGCTTCTACCTGGCGGGAGATGATGGGCCTCCAAGCGGACGATGACCTCCTGGGGCAACTTCGCAGGTCGTACGACGAGTGGCTCAAGCCGCGCATCGAAGGCAAGGGCCCTAGCGATGCCGGTTGGGTAGAATGGAACATGGATCAGTGGCGCACCGCCGAGATCATCAAGAGGCAATCGTGGTTTTCCACGGGCACGCTCATGATCGAGCGGTTAGGGCACCCTCCCGTGGATCGCATCGACCGGGGTGCATGGCCCAAGGAGCCCAAAGTGCTCGGCATGGTGGATGCCCACCTGCCCAAGGCCCCGGACCAGCCGGGCATCTGGGAAAGCGTGCGGCCTCTCCTCGAGCAGCTCGTCCCCGATCGCTTGGCCGAGATCGACGCGTATCGCCTGGAATACTTGGCGGGGTATTGATGGGCATGTCGGATTACGGGAGCCATTTCTCCGTGCTGGCGGCCGTCGTGGCCCAGACGACGGGCCCCGTCCTCGAACTCGGCGTGGGGGATTACTCCACGCCGATGCTCCACTACATGTGCCGGGGGCGCCTCCTCGTCAGCGCCGACAGCGACCTCGAGTGGCTCAAGCGGTTCACGGCCTATGCGTGCCCGCGCCGGCACGAGTTTCAGCATGTGACCGATTGGGCCGCGTGGCCCATGCCGGAATCCACGTCATGGGCCGTGGCCTTGGTAGACCACGCCCCCGGCGAGCGCCGCGTGGAGGAGATCAAGCGGCTCAAAGGGCGGTGTAGGTTCATCGTGGTGCATGACACCGAAACCGACTACGCCACGGGTGCCAACTACGGTTACGAGCCGGTGCTGGCCACGTTCGCATACCGCAGCGACTTCCGGCGCTACCGGCCCTACACCACGATCGTCAGCGACGAGGCCCCTTTCCCCATCGAGGAGTGCGATCGCGCGTGGAGGCCCCCGGCATGACGAGATCCTTCGTCAACGTGGCCTTTGCCGAGCGTTACTGGCCCTATCAGGTAAGGCTCGTGGAGAGCTTGGAGCGCGTAGGCTGGCAAGGCGGGATCGTCAAATGGCGGGGCGAGTATCCGCCCCAGAGCCCTACCCATCACGCGGTGCATTATGCCTTCAAGCTCTTTGCCTTGGAGTATGCGCTCAAGCTGGGGCACCGGACGCTCCTCTGGGTGGACTCCCGCGTCTACGCGACGGCGCCTGTTGAGCCTTTGTTCGACCAGCTCGAACGCGACGGCTATTTCCTGGTCCACGGCGCCGACATGCTCGGCAACTGGACCAGCGACGACTGCCTGGCCCATTGGTCCATGAACCGCGACGAGGCGATGGGGGTCTGGCTCCTCTCGGGCACGTATATCGGATTCGATCTTGGAAACTCTCTAGGGCGAGAAATCTTTCGCGAGTGGCAATGGCATTACGAGCAGGGACGCTTCATGGGAGCGCGCAGCAAAGATCCGCGCTGCCTGGGCCACCGCAACGACGAGGTGCCCTTAAGCTTCATGGCCCACAAGATGGGCCTCAAACCGACCTCCATCACGGACGTCCACCAATGGCTCAATAGCGAGAACGATTTATGCTCGAGTCCATCTACGAGCACAGCGTAAGGACGGACCTCCTGGCTCCCGGCGAGCCCGTACTCGACGTGGGGGCGAGGAACTTCGCCTTTTCCAAGGAGCTGGTCCGTCGCGGCTTTGAGGTCTACGCCATGGAGCCCGATCCTTACATCCTCGATCCGGGGTTGAAAGGACTCACCTTGATTCGCCGCGCGCTCGTGTGGCGGCAACTATGCGGGCCCCAGCCTTTGGCGATGTTCGGAAACGGGACCGGAAATCATTTGCTCACCCAGACGATGGCGCGCCCTTCCGAGTGTACGGTCGTCGCCGTCGAGTGCGAGGATCTCGAAACCGTCATGTGGCGGACGGGGATCGGCTCCTGGGGCCTGGTCAAGTTGGACTGCGAGGGTTGCGAGTATGACATCCTGCGCACTTGGCCGGGGCCCGTGGCCAAAGAGATCAGCGTCGAGTTCCACGATCACATCGGGGCTAATCCCCACAAGGACGACCCGGAGCGGATCTACCGGGTGATCTTGGATCATCTAGCCCCTTGGTACACGGCGGTCCAGCATGAACGGAGCGTGCGGCATTGCATCGGCACGCCGAATTATTGGGATACCCTCTTCGTCCTGACGAATCTACTGTGAAGCTCGTCGCTCTTACTCTGGCGCGCAACGAGGATTGGATTCTCGGCATGACCGGCCGGATCGCGCTCCGGTGGTGCGATGCGTGGGTGGTGGTGGACCATGCCAGCCAGGATGGGACGTGCTCCATAGTCCGCCAGATCGCCGACGAGCATCCGGGCCGCGTGCATCTCCATCACTGGCCGCACGCCGAACAATGGGACGAGATGGACGCGCGGGACTTCTCCTTGGCCAAGGGCCGAGAGGCGGGAGGCACCCACTTCGCCATCGTCGATAGCGACGAGTTCCTCACGGCCAACCTCCTCGGTCAGGTGCGGCCCATGTGCGAGAGCCTGAAGGATGGCCAGCTCCTCGATCTTCCCATGATCCCGGCATGGCGCGCGCTCACGCGATATCGGGACGACTTGTCCGTGTGGTCCCATGCTTGGCTCACGCTGGCCTTCAAGGACGTGCCTGGGCTCATCTGGAAAGTGGGGGAAGGCGGCTACCAACATCATAACCGGCCCCCCTGCGGAGCGCGGGAGGCTCGCCGCTATCTGGGCGACAAGCGTTACGGAGGCGTGGTGCATGCTCAGTTCGCCAACTGGCGGCGGCTCAAGGCCAAGCACGCGCTCTACCCGATGGTGGATCACTTGCGTTGGCCGGGCCGGGAGAGCGTGAAGGAACTCAATCGCAAGTACGCTCAAGCCCTGGACGAGACGGGACTGGTCACCACGGCTTGCCCCCCGGATTGGCTGGAATCGTATCATGGACTCATAGGGGACTATTTTCATCCCGAGGGAGTGCCGTGGCAGGAAAAGGAAATAGAGCGTTTGATCGCGCGTCATGGGCGGGGGGCCTTCGCCGATCTCGATTTGAAAGGGTTCTAGTGGAGACGCCCGCTCATCCCCCGCTGACCGCCGTGATTCTGTGCGGCGGCAAAGGCCAGCGCATGGGGCCGGACGCCCCGCCCAAGTGCCTTACGCCGATCCTCGGGAAGCCCATCTTGGGCCGGATCGTGGAGCATCTGGCGCCGTTCGTGAGTCGGTTCCTCATCTGTGTGGGCCACCGCGCCGGCGAGGTGGAGCGTTGGCTCTACGATCAGCCCTTTGCCGGCGTCACCTCGAACGCAGGGGAAACCGCGTCCATGCTGGCGAGATTGATCCATGCGAGGCCGCTTATCGACCCTGCCAGCCCGTTCCTCGTGTGCTATGGTGACGAATGCTCCGACGTGGATATCGCCGCCTTGCGCGCCAAGCACGCGGAACTCTCCGCCACGGTCACGGTGACGGCCGTGCAACCTAGGTGCGACTTCGGCGTCCTCGAGCCCGAAATCGACTTGGACCGCGTTCCTACGGATCGGGTCTGGACCTTCCTGGAAAAGCCCATTCTCCCCTTGTGGGTCAACATCGGCTTCATGATGATGAGCGGGACGGCGTTCGATTCCATGAGCCCGGATGGAGAGATGGACTTCCTTCTCCGCGCCTTGACCGAGACTCGCCAACTGGGCCTCTACCGCCACAAGGGCCTCCGCTTTACGGTCAACACCCCGAGGGACGTGGAACTTGCCGAGGTGAGGCTTGCGGAATAAGCGTGTCCTGGTGACGGGAGCGAGCGGATTCATCGGGAGCCACTTGACCCACGCGCTCCTGGAAGAGGGCGCCCACGTGGGCGTCACCGTCCGCTACTCCAACGTGATCAAGTGCGAGCGCTTGCGCGATTGCTGGGACGACATCCACGTGATCGAGGCCGACGTGCGCAATCGGGGCGCCCTGGCAGGGGTGGAGGCGTTCAATCCAGAGGTCGTATTCCACTTGGCGGCGTATGTCCACGTGGGGCAGTCCTTCACGCAGGTCGAGGAATGCTTCGACGTCAACGCCAAGGGCACGGCCAACATCCTCGACGTCTCGAAGGGTGCCGCGAAGTTCGTCTACCAGTCCTCGAGCGAGGTCTACGGCCACCAGGATCGGGTGCCTTTCACGGAGGACATGACGCCGAACCCGATCAGCCCCTATGGAATCACCAAGTACGCGGGCGAGCTCTACTGCCGGATGAAGCAAGGCATCAAAGGCGGCCCGGCCATCGTCGCCGTCCGACCGTTCAACGTCTACGGACCGTATCAATCTTCGAAAGCCTTCATCCCCGAGATGATCGTGCGGATGCTCAAGGGCGAACGCGTCCAAACCACCCAAGGCGAACAGACTCGCGAATACAACTACGTCAACGACGTGGTCGACGGCCTCCTGGCCCTGGCCCGCCATGACGGCGAGCTCCCCGGCGTGATCAACCTGGCCAGCGGCAAGGACTACGCCATCCGCGAGCTCGTCCTCAAGATCGCGGACATCACGCGCACGAAGTCCAAGCTCGAGATCGGCGCGATCCCTTATCGGCCTACGGAGATCTGGAAGATGGCCGCCTCCAACGACAAGGCCAAGCGGTTACTAGGCTGGGAACCCAAAGTGTCTTTCGAGGAAGGTCTCAAGGCTACCGTGGAATGGTTCCGCTGGTATCTTGAGGCCGGACGATCCCTCTGGAGGAGCCCATGAGCCGGACCATCATCGAAGAGCGCGGAGTACGCCTCGAGGTCGAGGCGATCCAACCGATCGAGGATCAAGTCCTCCTCCGAGGCTATCGCAACGACCAAAGCCAAGGCGGCCTCTACCTGCCCTACGGGGAGGCCACCGAATGCTTTATCGGCGAGGTGCTCGCCCTCGGGCCCGGCGGCGTGGTAACGGAGACGGGCGAACGTTGCCCCATCAAGCTAGCGCGCGGCGAGCGCGTGATCGTGATGAAGTACGCAGGCGGCCCTCTCCGCTTGAAAGGCGTGGATTATAAGATCATCCGCGAGCACGGCGTGTGGGCCAAGATCAAGGCCGAGATCGCCGGGGAGAGGGTCGAGATCATGGAGGTAGAGCCCTATAGCGATCACATCCTCGTCAAGCTCAAGAACGAAGGTCGCACGCGCGGCGGCCTGTACTTGGCCACCAAGCCGCAAACCAAGTACGCCGTCGCCCAAGTCGTGCGGGTGGGCTTGGGCAAGCGGGACATGAAAACCGGTCATACTCCCGCCATGGAACTCTCCCCCGGACAGGACATCCTCATGCTCCGGTATAGCGGGGCGGTGGTCAAGGTGCTGGGAGTGGAATACCGGCTTATCGAACCGGCCGACGTGATCGCGCTCGTGGAGGAGGAATAGGCTCATGGAATGGGAATGGAAGATCGGCGTCCTGAACGGCATCGGAGTGGCCGTGTGGGAACAAAAGGAGAACTCCTTCAAGAAGATCACCGCGCTCGTCGTGACCCAAAACGGCGTGGTCTTCATCAAGAGTCCGCTCGGCCTGGTGATGCCCCAAGTAGAGGAGTGGGAAGCGGAAGGCGTCGTCCTCATGAGCGCCCCCGCGAGCGAGGGTGTCATCGGACAAGTACGCCCCTTGTGGGGAGGCAAGATCATCCCGGCGAATGGATTCATCCCGAGGATTCTTCCGGGGGGCGCATGATCCAAGCCCAGCTCGAGCTCGAACGATTCCTAGATCGGCGCGTCAAGCCGTTTGCGGATGCCCTTATCGCCTTGGCGGCCAGCATGGGGCGGCAACCCCAGGAAGGCGATGCCTTGAACGCCCTGGCTCGGCTCATGCAGGAGACGCTCATCCTGGCGGATCTCCACGGGCGCAAGCGCCTGCTCATGGAGCTGGATCACTCCCGCTGGCGCGGGAAGTTCGCGGAGTATATCAGCCCCATCGTCCCGAGCGTGCCCTTCGAGGAAGCCCTCGAGGATCTCCTCCAACGCGAGCCGCGCCTGGCCCGGAGCGCCGAGGAAGTCAGCCGCCTCTATAGCACGGGCAAGGTATTCGCCATGGCCCACAGTTCGAGCATGATCCTGACCCAGCGCATCCAAGCGAGCCTCCGGGCCATCATGGAAAGCGGCGAAGGGCTGGACAAATCCGAGAACGAGATCCTGCGCATCGCTACCGAGGAGAGCCACGACTTCGCGCGGAGTTATGCCGCTACGGTCTATCGGACCACCGTCAGCACGGCCTATGCACAGGGCCGCTTTGAGCAAGCCAAAGACCCCGACGTCGCCGAGGCGATCCCGGCCTTCCGGTTCGTGGCCCTCTTGGATGATCGCGTCCGCGACAACCACGCCGCCGCCGACGGCCTGATCGCGGCGACGGATGATCCCATCTGGCTTACGATGCGTCCCCCCTTGGGCTTTCAATGCAGGTGCGGACTCGAATTCGTGAGCGTATTCGACCTCGAGCGCCTGGGGCGCATTAAAGGCGGCGTGGTGACCCGCTATGAGCCGCCCGGTTTCGCCGCCGCCGGACCCGATCCCGGATTCCGCCCCGGAGGGATGATTCGCTAATGCCCGCCAACAGCGCCAAGATCGTATTCTGCGTACAACTCCCTAACAGCCTTTATAGGCGATTGCACGCCGCCACGATTGTACGCGGCGAGACTAAGGCGTCCTTCGTCCGTAGAGTCATCTACAACGCCTTAAAACGGGAACCCCGCGCAAACGGATATCCTACATAGCTTATATAAGTTCACAGTATCTTACCCGCAACCCCTAGCGCATCACATTCCAAGCCATTAATATGCTTGCGTGACAGTCGCCACCAGGAAAAAGCCCGCTCCCGACCTGGCCCGCTTTGCCCTCACAGATGAGGAGCAAGCCTGCGTCAGCGCCAAGATCAAGAAGCTGAAGGACGAAGGCTACGAGCAGGACCAAGCCGTCGCCATCGCCATCAAGCATTGCGCGCCGGAGAAGTCCAAGAGCGCTAAAGGCGCCGCCTACGGGCAAGGCTCAAGCGCGCCGCAGACGGTGACGGTTTCATCCAGCGATACGACCGCCATCCAGCATCCGCTCGTCAAGATCAACGGGGCCAATCACCGCGCGATCGATACGGGCGACGGATTCTACGTGGTGCCGGATGTGCCCGTTTTCAGCGAGATCGAGAAGGGCGTCAAGGGCGCGCCCCGCGATATCGACAAAGCGTGGCTGGAAGAAGCCGTCGCCATCAACCGCAAGGAGTACGGCCAAGGGAGCTTCACGGGTCCGCTCCACATCGGCCACAACAAGGCCGTGGAACTCTCCGACCCCGCCTTCGCGGGATACTTCACGCTCAAGCGGGTGGGCCCGTACGTGCTCGATGGCGAAGTCAAGGCTACGATCTACGCCGACTTCAAGATGACCGCCGCCGCCTTTGATCTGGCCAAGCGGGCGGAACTCCCCTACGTCTCCGTCGAGATCCACGATTGGGACTCCAACCGGATCGACTCGGTGAGCTTCCTCAACTCCAAGCCGTCGTACTTCCACTACGCGCTCTTTACGATAGGGGAGATCGTGAAAGACGAAAGCGCCCGATTCGCCGCCGTGCTCAGGGCTCCGGCTCACTTTCAGGACGACGACGAGAACGGCGATAAAGACAAGAAGCCCCCAGCCGCCACCGACGAAAAGGCCCCGCCTCACAAGGAGCCCGACGGCGACGAGGGGGGTCAAACAGCCGCCCATTGCTGCGCCCACTGCGCCATGTACGGCGAACAGATTTCGAGGATGGCCCGGATCATGGGCATGTCATTCGGAGGAAAAATGGAGATCAAGGACGAGAAGCCGAACGCCACTCCCGTCGAGCAGAAGCGGGAACCTCCCGCCCCGGGGGCCACCCTGCAGGCTGAGGCCCAGGCCGCCGCCAAGTTCGCCGCCATGGCCGACAAGATCGCCGCGCTCGAAAAGGACGCCGACGGCCGTAAAGCCGAGGAGGCCGCCAAGATCCTCGAGGCCAAGGCCGTGGAGGATCTCAAGGGCTTCGTCCTCGGGGAGTCCACCAAGGCGGGCCTCGCCAAATTCTCCCGCATGGGGGAGGACCACCTCAAGGCGTTCGTGGCCAGCGTCAAGGAAGTGGGCACGAAAGCCCCTGCCCGTACGCTCGCCGAGTACGAGCAAGGCAGCGTGGCCGCAAGCGATCCGGCCATCGCCAAGTTCCAGCAGATGGGCCCCGACAAGCTCGAGAAGGCCGCCAAGTTCGCCGCCGAACACAGGCGCATCAAGGCCACCCCGGCCGGCCGGGGCATGCAGACTACTGAAGAGCAGTACATCGAATTCCGTTTGAAAGAAGAGGGGAGGTAACCTAGATGGCCGCTCTCACCACCGCGACCCCCCGCCGGTATCGCCCTTGGGGAATGTCGGTCACGCAGAACTGGCGCGTGGCCAACACCAATACGATCTACGTGGGCGCTTGGACGGCGCTTCCCGGCACCGGCGGCCTCACGTCCAACCGAGGCTATCTGGTTCCCTACCAGAACATCGCCACCATCGAGTGGGCCGGGATGGCCATTCCGGGCGGCACGCCGGGGGATCTCTCGACGACCAACACCATCGTCGGGAACACGTCGGCGGCTCCCGTGGTGGAAGCCACGACGGAGGCCGGGCCTTTCATCTTCGAACGAGCCACCGTGACCGGCGTGAGCGCCCAGACCGACGTGGGCAAGGCGTTCTACGCCTCCAACGACAACGACCTCACGCTCACGGCGGCGGTGAGCCCGGCGGTGGGCCGGATCATCTACTGGTATTCGTCCACCACGGCGGACGTGCTCTTCTACGGCTACCTGGCGGCCATCGTAATCTAAGGAGAATTGAGAGATGGGTAATCCCGTTGCGCTGGGCGCGCTCCTCACCCCAGGACTCAGGGCCGAATTCGCCCGCGTGTATTCGGAATCCTACCTCGAGGAAGGCGCTGATGTCGATGCGATCGTCGCCACGGTGCCCTCGGACAAGATCAAGGAGATCTTCGGCTACCCCGAGAGCGCTCCTTATCCCGTTCGCTGGGATCGGGGCAACCTGATCGGATCGAAGTCCTTCAAGTCGATCCAGAACACGATCATCAACCGGAATTGGGGCCGCCGCATCTACATCCACTCCGACGACGTCGGCGACGAGCAGACCGGTCAAGCGTGGAACCAAGTGCGAGAGCTGGGGCGCAACTGGGGCTCTCTCAGGAGCAGGATCTTCTCTCAGTACATCCAGAACGCCACCGACAACGATCTCCTGCCCACGGTGCCCAACTCCGCAGACGGGAGCGCGCTCTACATCAGCACGACCCGGTTCGGCGTCTCGGGCGGGAACATCGTCACCCAGTCGGGCTCGACCACCGTCCAGCAGCTCATCAACGACCTCTTCGACGTCAAGCGGCGTTACATCGACTTCCAGAACACGGAAACCCAGCCCCTCCTCGACCCAGGCATCATCCAGAACAAGGGATTGCACATCTTCTACGGCAGTTCGATGAACCAGCTCTTCGAGCAGGGCTTGAAGGCCGCCGTGGTCGCCATCGGGGCCAACACCACGACCTCGAACGCGGGCGTAAGCAACCTGGTCATGGCGACAGGGTATCCCATCACGGTGACGGCCACCCAGAGGATCACGAACACCGCCTTCTACACGTTCATCAAAGGGCTGCCGACCGAAAAGCGTCCCCTCACCCGGTTGGTCCGCGAGGGCTTCAGCGAGGCGCAGGGCAACTGGGAAACCAGCGATCACACGCGCGACACCGGCGAGCTCTACGTGCAGTTCCGCAGCCGGGAAGGCTGGGGGTCGATGGTTCCGTACGCCACGGTGAAGGTCGTATAGAGAAATTCCACCTGGGGCATTCCGCCCCAGTCCGGTAGTCGGAAAGGAGAACGCCATGCCCGAAGAGAAAACGGCCGCACCCTTGCTCGCGGATGTAAGTCCCATCCAGCCCATCGTCGCCGATAAGGAACGCGCCGAGTACGAGCGCCGGCGCGGAACGATCATCAAGAAGCGCGACGAGAAGAAGGCGCTTTACTGGTTCGGCACCCTGCCGGGGCCGCTCTCCTACAAGCTGTGGAATAACGGGGTGGAGATCCTCTTCCCAGGCAACGAGGACTTCGAGAACATCGGCCACGTGGATCCTCTCCGCAATCCGCGCGGCTGGATGGGCAAGTGCAAGCACTTCCAATCGCTCAACATCGCGGGATTGGAATTCCCGGCCTACACCAATCCGCCCAGCATGACCGATACCGGCGAGTACGGCCCCGGCGACGTGCGACCCGGCCATTGGAGCCAGCTCGACGCGGAACAGATCGTGAAGGTGAGGGAAATGGCCTTCAAGGTGTTCTATCGCGCCAGCTCCGAGAAGCGCGGCTACGTCGTCAAGGAGGACAGCATCGGCTACACGGCGGACCCGATCGACATGCCCTTGGCCCATTACGTCTACCTGGTGCCCCTCAAGAGCATCGCCCAGATCCCGCAGATCAACGACTTCTTCATGAATCCGCCTAAATCCTTGGCGGGGGATTAGGGGGACATATCGCGACTCCAACAAGGGCAGAGGTCGAGGCCGGATGGAAGAGCGCCGTCGATCTCCTCGAAGAGGCTAGAAAGTGGGGCGAGGTCAACTCCAAGAACGTGATCAGCCTCATCGATTCCCTCGACCAGAACGTTGAAAGCGACTGGCCCGATGAGATCACCGCCGCCGAGCAGGCGATCCGGGCCGCCAGCGCGGGGATCGTGAGCGCCACGGTAGCCCAAGCGATCCAGAGGCCCTTCCTCAAGCAGTATTGCAAGACCGTCATCGGCAAGGGCAACATCGCCAACGACGCCGACATGCTGAACGAGCTTTACTTGTACTTGCAGGCGCAGCCTCGCTACGTGCAATCGCGAGGATTCACGTACGGGAGCCCGGCGGCGGCCGGGGCCAACGTGGGCAACGGCCAGATCGTGCGCCTCACCAAGGACAGCTACAACTTCGACATCGAGAATTGCTTCGTCGAGAGCAAGCGCGCCCGCTGCCTGGCCGACCAGAATACCGGCACCCGGCGGGGCGAAGAGATCTTCGAACTCAGGGGCCAGACCCAAGCCAGGGACGATCTCGAACGCTCCGGGAGCGGGATCATCGCTACGCTCAACTCGCTCACGACGGACCAGTCGCTCCTCTTCAACGCGTCGTGGAGCCAGTCCGGAGGGACGGCAGCGGCCCCCACCTCGATCACCAACTGGACCGCGAGCGCCACGGTCTCGAGCACCAACTTCAGCTTCGACAGCACCAATTTCTTCAGGGCGGCGCCTTCGGATGGCACGACTTCGTACGCGCTCAATGTCAAATCGACCACGACCTTGACGCAAAAGCTCTCCCTGCGGGGTACGGTCGTCCGGCGGGATCGCCCCTACTTGGTGGCCTTGGCGTGGAATCGCGCGGTGGGCACGGCCTCGGGGACGCTCGTCATCCGCATGGGGAGCGTGAGTTCAACCGTGGTCGTTTCCGCGCAGACCGGTTGGAACATCACCCTTTGCCCCGGCACCTTGGGACAAGCCGACTGGTATCGCAACTGGCAGCAAGACGATCCCTCCATCCAGATCGATTGGACCCGGACGGCGGGGAGCCTTCTCCTCGATGACGTGCTCTTCGTGGAAGGGACGCTTTTCGACAGCACCTACTACTGGGCCATCCCCGCGAGCGTGGCCACCTGGGCGCCTTGGCGCTACAACGACGAGTTTACCTGGGCCGACAGCGCCATCGATTCCAAGATCCAGAAATGGATCTGGCGCGCATGGAATACGTACATGCCGCATAGCCTGGGCAGTTCGATCAGCTTCGCCGATCCTTAGGAGGCCGCATGCCCATCGACGGATTGGACGTACGCTCCGACAACTTCAACGTCTCGGCGCCGGGCGCCAATACGGACATCCTGGCTACGGCGCTCACGCCGCGCTACGGAGCAGCCTTCCGCGTGACGGTAGTCCTGGCCACCGCGAGCGTATTCAACGCGACCGTGACGAAATCGGGCACGACCTTTACCTGCGGGCTCAATCAGAGCGTGGCCTTGAACGCGGGGGATCTCTATACGTTCACCTTCGGCGTGTCCAAATCCAACGCCTACAACTTCCGGGTGGAAACCAACGGGGTGATCAACGTGCTCCAGGTGGATGAAGTCGATACGGGGGTGATCTAGTGGGGTTCCCGTATCCTCAAGGACTTCTCCAGAGCAAGGTTGCCATCGGAGGGAGCGGCAACCTGGGCGACCTGGGTGGCTCGATCAATGTCCAGACGGCTTCAACGGCGCCCGGCAGCACCGCTGAGGAAGTGCTCTACACCTACACGATCCCGGCCAACACGTTCGACAAGAACGGGCGCTTCATCTGGTTCTGGTGCCAATTCCTTCACGCGTCCAACGCCAATTCGGTCACGGCGCGCCTGCGCCTGGGCGGCCTGACGGGCACGGTGCTGGGCACGATCACCTCGATCGTGTCGGCGGCGCGATTGGGGCTCTACGGATACGTCATCCGCACCGCGTCGAACGCCCAGAAGATCTGCCTCGAGGGGCACAACGGCGCTAGCGGCGTCAATCAACCTCAGGTGACGGACACGCAAACGGACACGGGGACGATAGCCCTCGTCATGACGGGCGAGGCGCCCACCACCGCCACGGACATCTCGGCGGAAGCGATGGTCCTCCAGGTAGGGGGATGAGGACGCCGCATGCAAGCCTTTCCAGGAGGCCAAGGGATTCCGTTCGGGAAGTTTCCCATCGGCACGACGGGGACTTTTGCCGACGCCGTTAGCGTCGTCCAAGTCAACAGCGCTTCGGTGTTCGTCGACATCGCTGGGGCAGCCCTCATACTCTACAGCTACACGATCCCGGCTAATACGCTTGCCAGGAACGGGAGCTTCGTTTTCATCGCGTGTCAATGGCTCCACGCAGCCAATACGAATGCTGTCACTTGCAATCTCAAACTCGACGGCATCTCGGGGACGACGGTTCTCGGTTTCAACTCGTCGGCTTCGAGCGCCGTCATCGCCATGTCCGGCTTCCTGATCCGCACGGGCGCAGGCACGCAGAAATTCGTAGGCGAGGCCAGGAATGGCGGCGCCTACGTCAACATCGCCCAAGTGCTCAGCACCAAGGATGAGACGGCAGACATCACTTTCGACGTGATAGGCCGCTGTATTACCCAAGCGAATGACCTGTCGGCCGAGATGGCCGTGTACGCCGTGGGAGGTTAGGTGGCTCTGACCGACGAGGTCCAGGCCCGTTACAGCTCGCAAATCCTGATCAACGTCACGAACCCTCAAAACACCGCCGCGACCTCGATCGATACCACTCGGCTCAACAACGCCATCACCGACGTCCAAAGCGAGTTCAAGAAGCGCGGGATCACCTACGACAACACGGTCGATACCCATATCGCCACGGCGGTGCCGGGAGTGTTCGCGCGTCTCCTGCTCTTTGCGGCCCAGGACGGCTCGCGGGAGATGTGGAAGGAGTTCCTGGAGGACGTCCGCTTCCTTTCGGAAACCACGAGCCGGGACCGCATCAAGCCCGACACCGACAGCCTCCTCGACAAGAGCGCGGACGTGAGCGGGGCCCTACCCGCATTCGACAAGGACAACTTCAGGGGGTACGTCGTGAACCCGCCCAGCCAGCCTTCCAATCAACCCGATTGAACCATGGTTGAACCTCGCGGCCCTTTCGTTGAGATCGAGCGGAAACTCGGAAGGCTCGGCGATCTGCTCTCGAATACGGAATCCATCCTGAAAAAGATAGGGGCTCTCGGCGTAAAAAGCGCCCAGCGGGCGTTCAGGGATCAGAAATTCGGAGGCGTCTCATGGCCCGCCCGCTATGAAGGCATGGAGCCGCCCTTCATCAACATCGCGGGAGCCTTGGCGGACTTTGAATCGGGACGCGCCCGTCCCAAGCCGAACCGTTTTCAGGATCGCCCCGCGCTCATCGACGAAGGTTTTCGAGGCGGTTTGCTCGCTTCGATCTCCTGGCAGCTTTCAGGCAAAGACGCCGTAGAATGGGGCTCCACCAAACCTTATGCCGAAACGCATCAGCTTGGGTTGCCGTCCACGACGCGCATCAGTGTGGCCGGTAAGCGCCGAGTGCAAGAATGGCTGTTTCAAAAAAGGGCGCCTTTTGCTCCTCGAGCGGGACGTGAAGGCTACGTAGACAAACTCTGGCCGCCTGCCGTGCGCGGAGAGCATACGGTGAACACCGCAGCGCGGCCGTTCATCGGAATTACCGACGAATTGGAAAGCGAGATCATTCAGACGATAGAACGCTTCGGAGAGGTCAAAGCCTAAGTGGCCACTCCCGCCGCACGGAACATCCTGCGCGTGCCTGGGCGCTTATGCGTGGCACCTACGGATTTGACTGCCGATTTCCCCCATGGCGGCACGGCTCTAGGGGTGACTCGGGACATGGAATTCCGATTCGGCTACCGCACTTCCATAGCCACGGCTGAGGAATGGGGCGGCGTGCCGAATCGAATTTTCTACGAGGGCGAGACGTGCCTTCTAGGGGCCGTGCTCCGCGATTATGACGGGGACATGATCAAGCGCATCTTTCCGAATACCGCTACGGCGAGCCAGACGAACGACGTCACCATCAATAACGAGATCGACGCAGGCAACCGCGCAGGATACGATCTCTCGGGACTCGCGATCAAGGTGCTCTTTAGCCCCCTGGCCGTGGACCGGCATCAATTCATCCTCCTCTACAATGCGATCCCCGTAGTGGAGGAGACGTCGCTTTTCAACCTGTCGATGGCCGATGAGATCGGGCTCACGGTGCTTTTCTACGGCACTCCAGACACGAACGGAAAGGTCTACCAGATAGGGCTCCGTGATAACATGAGTCTGTCATGATGCCGGACGCGTTTATGCTCGATTCGGGCTTCCTCTCGAACGAGGAAGCGATCACCGAAGATCACCGATCGGCTCTCAACGAAGCCGCCGAGCTCTATCTCAGGGCGGGCGGTTTAGTAGATTTTGCTCTTTGGCGTACGCTGGGAACCGAAAGCAAGGCCGCCTTCGTGCGCGCTAACGAGCGCATCTGGAGGACGAGGGCGAGCCTGATCGGGATGGCGAGCCTGTCGGAAGTCCACGCCGCCTTCGTGGAGGATGAAGAAGCGGGTTATCGGGCGGCCTCCAGGGTCCGCCTCGCTCGGGCTCTCGATGCCGTGGAAGGACGACTCAAGATCCGACGATGAACACTTATCAGGTATCTCGTCAAGTTCGGTATCTTCTCATTTCGAGGAATTGGACGGGATCGTCGAACAAAGTCTTCGGCAGCGGTTCCGTGCTGGTCAGCCAGCGCATCGGCGAAGAAGCCAAAACCATGCTCCGTTCTCCTTTTGCCCTCATCCGCATCGAGGACGGAACGATAGATCCCCTATCTAATCAGCAAGCCGATTATATTCAGCAACGCTTCGGGGTCTTGGTAGGATCGGCCACTCCTGGAGATCACGTGGGGGAAAAGGCCCTTCTCGGCGCCAACATTCCCGATCGCACCAAGAGCGAAGGGCGAGGCATCCTCGAACTTGAAGAGGAGCTCTTTGCCGCGATAGAGTTCCTCAACACGCAAAACGGCGTAGTCACCCAGTTCAAAGCCGCGAGCGCCGTAGGCGCCGAGTTGGACCCAGCCTTGGGATACGTGGCTTATCGCACCTACAGCTTTGAGGCTCTTCTTACGGCGGATCGTTACTATCACGCTCCGCGCAAACTCGCCGCGACGGGCGGCGTAGGGAGCGTGAGCTTGACCTGGCAGTTGCCGCCGGATCGATACGACCGCTTTAGGATTCTCCTCCGGCGGGCGACGGGGAGCACGGCTCCCGCCGATCAAACCGCCGGGACGGCCGTCACGCTCGGCTCCAACCTGGCCACGAGCGTGACCGACAGCGGCCTCTCGGCCGGAACCTACAGCTACAGCGTGTTCTGCGCCTATGACGAGACGAACGCCACCCCCGCCCAGGAGGACCGCTACAGCGGCGTGGAGAACGGGATGCAAGTGACCTCCATCACGGTGACGTAATGGCTACTATATCGAATGAAGCCCGGATCAAGGTCACGCTCGACGTCGCCAAGGCTAGACGGCAGCTCGAGGATCTCAAAAAAGAATTGAGAGGCGCGCGCCTTACCGTGGCCGACAAGACCACCCTAGATCGAGAGCAAAAGGAAAGAGCCGTCGACATCGCCAAGAGAACCGAGGAAGCCAAGAAAGAGATCCGCAAAGAGGAGGCATCCGCCAAAAGCAAAGTGAGCTTAGGAGCAGTGCTGGGGGCATCGCTTTTGGTGGCCCGAACCATAGAAACCGTAGTGCCTCCCGTGACTACGGCGCTCGTGGCTGGAGCTGAAGCCATTCCTGCCGCGCCTTTCTCGGGGGCGTTGCCGTTCGATCAACTGGCTCGCAAAGTGGACGAGATCGCCAAGGCGCTTTCAGACAGGATTTCCGAATTGGCCGCCCGCGTGTCGGCGGTGCGGCCCGCGTTTGAAAGAGCCAAACACTGGACGGTGGCTCGCACGGTTCTGGGGGGAGCTTCTCCATCCATCACGGAGATGCTGGCCGATTGGGGAGACTTTCAGGAAGTCTATCGGACGCTCAATCAATCCGACCGGCAGAAGCAGAAGATCTTGAAAGAGATCGTCAGTCAAGCGCTGGCGAACTCCGTCCTGCAAATGATTAATTGGGGCCAGGGAAACTAATGGCGACTCGCGAGCTGAGCATCACCTATGGAGGCACGACGTTCGGCGGCTCTTCAGGCCGTGAGATCTCCAATGCGATCATCAATACGAAAAAGTTCCAGGAGGCTTCCGTCGAATTCGACTTCTATATCTACAAGACGACCGAAGCCGCATTCTCCACGGAGATCACGGCGGTAGAGGACGCCCTCCGAAAGCCGTTCCAAGACCTGACCATCACCCAGGGCTCCACCGACATTTACACGTACAAGCAAAGCACCAACACCGGCTTGGACGCCCAACCGGAGATCCTCAAGATGGAGCCCGGAGCTACCGGGCGCAGCCGCCGTTATAGGGCCCGAATCACCGTAGGCTTGCCCGCCAATACCACGGCAGAGCTTCAAAGCGGATTGAGGGAGCATACGGTAGAGGTCGCTTACGATCCCGCCAGGATCAGGACCGTCACGATCACCGGAACCGTCACGGCCGTAGGGGGCAGCAACGCGAGAACGCAATACGAATCCATCTTTTCAGCCTTGGAATCGAGCGTCTTTACGGCGCTCAGCATCGCGGCGGCCAACAGAGAACTCATCGAAGAGCCCGTAGCGAATCACACCTACAATACGAAAACCCTCACATTCCGGCGCGTATGGAGGGAGCTCATCTTCAGCCAAGGCGGGGCGAGCCTGGATGACGCCGAGATCGTGCGTCAGATCCTCCGCATCGCTCGCAAGAAGGAGGCTCCAGGGGACACCCCCGAGACGAATCGCCTTGTCACGCTCACGCTTTCCTACGAAGCCTGGATCGACAAGACCGTCAGCACCAATCTCCGTGGGAAATACGACGGCATGCGTCAATGGCTCATTACTCAGCTCAAAGACACGTTGGGGGGCGGTTCTGTCGCGCTCATCGAAGAGATTCCCGAATTCAGTTACGACGAGAATCGGCTGAGCGTGACCATGGTAGCCTTCGGTACGGGCCCCGGAGCGCTGATCGAATTCCGACTGAGCACGGAAGATGATGAGCTCTTCGGCATCGTTCTCATCCCGGTATGGAACGGCGATCCCTTCGGCCGATACAATTTTCAAGGCCCTGGAGTACGGCGCCGCACCATCACGGACACGCGGCGCGTCCTGGCCGGTGGCGGCGGCTTTGTGGCCGGCGGACCTCGACCGCAGATCGCTCAATTGGGGATCTCCAGCGGATTCATCTGGATCTCGACCAAGAAATCCACCACGCCGTTGCGCCTGGGTTTGCCGGGAACGCAATTCGACGTCAATGAGTTGATGACGGTAGACGTCTACGAATTCGCCAATCTCGTCAAACCTACTCCTAGCGGGGCTCCCGTGGCGACTCCCGGAGGCGGCGGCTAATGCCTAAAGGTTTCATCAACGATTTGCCGATTTTAGGATCTTCCGACGCTACGTGGATCTTGCGCGAAGGGTCGCGGCCCGTGATCCAAGGTTTCGACATGATTCCCGGGGACGCCGACGCTCTTCTCAGCATCGGACCCAAGACGCTCACTCTCGAAGGTCTCACGGTCAATGGACTTTACGCGCTCAACGTAGTGGCCGGTCCCAATCCGAACATCAAGCGCGTCCTCCTGGCCGACCGGCGCTGGTTTTGGAGTTACAAAGCCGTCTATCGCGGTTATAACATCCGCCGCAACGTCGGATTCAAGCGCATCCAAGATCCTGCGGCCAGGCCCGAGGTCTTGGGCACGCAGCCCAAGATCCTTTACGCGGCCTGGTCACTCAGGGACCGCACCCCGGACCTGGACCCGGCCTCCGCTAAATGGCTAGGACGGCAGATGGTAGAAGACGTCGTCAAGACCGTTGCTCGACATGAAACCGGTGGATTGGGCGAACCGAGGGTCGTCTTTCGGGATCAAGGAGGTCTAGACGCTTTGCCGGTCGAGAATCTTTGGATAAAAGATCAGGGCGACCAAGCCATCGCCCGCGCGCTCGCTTACTTGCCGGATGCGGGCATTTATGTGGATTACGACGCGACCATCATCGTTTACCGCAAAGGCAGCGGAAGCGAATCGTCCGTCGTGGAAACCGCCGGACCCGCCACCGTAGATGGAGGCAACGCGATCCTCGTATCGAATAGCATCCTGCGCCCCGTAGCGTGCGACGTCCTTTTCACTTATGAACCGGAAGTCCGTTTCGACTTCAACGAAGCCTCCACCACCGTCATGGCAGACGACAGATACATAGAAAACGTGCTGCCGAGCCCCGACTTCTCGCTCGTCGTGGCGGGGGAGACTTTGGCTCAAGGAACGTGGATCACTTTTTCAGAAGCCCTCACCGCCTGGGGGCCGCCGCCGGGATTCAGCGGGCCGCTCAGCCAAGATGACATCCAGAAGTGCATGGTCCCGTTCATGGATTTTTGGGCCGGGCTGGAGATTTCCGGAGCCCTTAATCCGAACGCCGATTGGGCCGCCAGGATCGCCGCCATCCAACTTCACTACCGGAGAACCTACCGCATCAATCGGCATTGGATGGACAAGGTCAAGCAGCTCAAAGCCTATCGGAGCGCGACCGTCCACCCTTCAAATGGGACGCGGGCTCCGGCCTTGGCTTACGCCAACTACTCTCTCCTTGCGGGTCAAAGGGCGCTCTTCAACTTTCAAAGGGCTGGAGTGCCCACGAAGGATTTCGCTTACGCCTTGAACGTTCCCTGCTATCCTAACGACGACGTCCTCACCATCACGACGAAATCGTCCCCGGCCGTAGTGACGATTCTCGACGCCGATCAGGGCATCATCCAACTGGATTATCGAGTAGACCCCTATCGTTTCTGGGAAGCGGTGCTCCCGTCTTGGGTAACTTTGTCCGACAAAGAGAACGATCTGGACGCGAATGGGTTTCCCCTTTTCGCCGGACCTTCCGGAGATCTGGGTCATGAAGGATTCCCCGTCACTTTCGACACGCTCAATCATCTCCACTTGGACCGCCTTCCCAAGCTCAGCAAGAATCACAAGTGTTCCATCATCTTGACGGCCGTGCCCGCTCCGGGCATTCCTAACGATCAGAGGCAATTCTATCGCGTGCGCGTGCGCCCCGGCGACGTCCAGGCGATGCTGCCTTTGGCCACGTTGCAACCCGCGCTCGGGCCGGTGATGGAGGTCGTCATCGGTGAAGCCGTGGAAACGGCCCGCATCGCCTGGAACGACGCCGACAAAAGCACGATCAGCAATCTCTTTGTCGGAGAAGACGAATCGGATATGACGTCTAAGATCACGCCGCTCGTTCTCAACGCCGGGTCTACCAGTCAAAGCGGGGCCAGCCTTCAGCAGATCGCGCTCGCCGCAGCGGCGAGGATTTACGGCAGTCTGACGGACCGCTATCAAGGGCAAAAGACGGTGACGATGGCCCCCTCCATCACGCTTCAAGGATGGCTTTCGGAAGTAGCGCAATCTCTGAGAACGGACGGCAGCGCCGTCACTCAGCTTACGTTGCCCGAAAGGATTCAGCCTTTCGATCTGTTCAGCTTTCTCGATTCCAATGCTCGTGCCATGATTCTGCGCTTGGCTGTGCCGGATAAGGCTTTCTAACCATGAAGATCGGAGATTCGCGCACCAAAGGCGGGCCGGGAATCCTGCCTCTTCAGGCTCACGATCCCCGTTGGAAGATAGAAGAGCGTCCCAGCGTTCTCGCCTATCGAATTCGCACGCGCCTGGATGCCATCGATCAGTTCGGTCATTGGGTTCAGGAGGACGGCACCCTAGGGGATATCTTATGCGCCGTCCATTGGCCTAAAGCGAGCCGCGTCATCTCCGGTTGGTCGTGGGCATGGCCGAGCATCGTGGGCAAGGGAGGCGGCGCGACTTCCGCCAGCGGACCCGACAATGGAGCCAACATCGGAATCGATCTGGGGCTCTTGAATGCGAGCCTGGGATTTGCGACGCAAGGCGCGGGAGGCTTGAGCGGGGCGGTGGGGATCGACATAGGATTGCTCAATCAAACGCTCGCTGACGATCCCACGGCCCCCCCTACGGAACCGGGTTCGGGCGCCGACGAGAGCACGCCTTCCGGCGATGTGGGAGGCGGCGGCGCCTGCGCCACGGCCCCCGCGAGCGCGCTCACGCTCTTGCCGGTGCACGGAAAAGACTGGAGCGCGGACGGACGCTTCGCCGCGATCCAGGCCAACCGCCCCAAGGCCAACGGGAAGGACGCCTGGCCCAAGCCTTGTCGGGGCACCTACGGCATCACCGCCGGGGCTACCAACGAAGGCGAACAGGTCGAACTCTTCTACCAGATCGATCCGCGCCTCATCGCCGTCAACATCGCCGGGGACAAGGACATGGGCTCCATGGTCTGCGACCTCACCGAGAAGTTCGAGGTCGACATGGACCGCGTGGCGCGCCTGCAATCGGCGTTCCGGGTGATCAAGAAGCCTTTCGGAGGCGCGAACGCCATAGGCTTCCAGCTCGGCCCCAGCGGATGCCAAGACGTCGAAGGCGGCTACTTCGTGGACCGCGCCCCCGGCACCGGCGACGGGAAAAACAAGTGCATCGGCCGGGGGAGTTGGTTCGACGGAGGCCCCTTCGATTGCGGCAGCCAGAAGGACAAGCACAAGAAGGGCGTGGACGCCGACGGGAACACGATCAATGCGCTCCACATCCAGAGCGGATTCAATCTCAGGAAGAACGACGCCGAGGACGGGCCGCTTCGCATCGAACAATACATCGCGCCCTTTAGCGGCAACGTGCCGATGAAAGTCCATTTCGGTTGGGCCGGAAGCGATTGGGCCTGGTGGGCGGAAGGCTTCTTCATGCCGGTGAAAACCCGAATCCCCCCATGGCTGCCTCCTCCCAAGACGCCCGATCCAAGGCTGGATCTGAGCCTCTTCGATTTCCGCATCGACGTCCCTTCGGTCGACCTCAAGAAGGTCAAAGAGAAAGAACTCGACAAGAAAAAGAAGAACGAACGGATACTCCAGGACGTCGCGACCGTCGACAAGAACGCCAAGAAAACCACCGCCCCGAAGATCGAAAAGACCCGCTTGGGAGGCGCGACCAAGGAGATCGTCGGGACGCCCAAGCAGATCTCCGTCCCCTGCTACGTCATGAAGCCGCTCAACTACGGCAGTCAATTCAACGATCTTACCCAGCTTTCCGCCTTGGGCGGCTCTACGGGAGGCCCTCTCGACGCCGTGTTGAGCGGACCGGACGCAGGCGGGGGCGCGGGAGGAACCAGCACCTCGACGATCTCGACTACGGGCGATTTCGGCGATCTGGCGACCGGGGCTTTGGCGCAGATCAACAAATACTTCGGCGACACGCCCGTCACCATGCAGGTGCAGAGCTTTGGCGCGCAGGGGGGACAGACGGGCACGACCGGGAAAGCGGCCACGCCGGTCTTTACGGGCGGCCAAGGCGATCCGTGGGTATACACGCAGACGCCCATAGGGAATCCCAACTATCCCGGAGGCACGGCCAACGGGGGCGTCCTCATCCTGCCGCCTGAAGTCTCGATCGCCGACGACGCCGAGGCTTACGCCCCGGCAGGAATCACGAAGTCGAGCACCTATTGGGCGGTGGGGCCGGGGGCGTTCTTCGGCGCCGGGAGCGCGATGCTCGCCAACGGCCACATCAAGACGGGCCATCGCTGGGGCGTGGACGCGAGCGGGAACACGCTCTTCGAGCAGATGTCGAGCTTCGCCGTGGCGAGCCGGAACTTCCGGCTCACTACGGATAGGCTGGCCCAATTTGCCCTCGGGACTTCCACGGGCTGGGGCAACGTGGCGGGACGCTTGGAAGCCATCACCACCACGGCGAGCTCGACCGGGAGCGCGAGCGAGGAGACGCTCCAAACCGTAACGATCCTAGCCAACACGCTCGACGCCAATGGCAAAGGTCTACGCATCAAGGCGCAGGGAACGACCGCCAACAGCGTCAATGCCAAGACTATCCGGCTTTATTTCTCCACGACCCTCGTCATCTTCAATGACATCACCCCTGCTCCGGACGAGCTGATGTGGACGATCGATTGCCTCATCCTCCGATCTGGCGGGAGCGGCGTGATCGCCAGCGCCAGCATGACGGTAGGGGCGGTGACCCAAACTACCAAAGTGGTATTCCCCTCGGCCAACCTAGCGGCGGATCAGACCGTCACGCTTCGGGTGCTCGCCACGGTCGATAGCGGCGATGTGGAAACCGATGGCATGCTCGTGGAGGCCATCTCGTGACGCCGACCTTGCTCTACGACTTTGCGATCTCCCAAGCGATCCGCCAGAGGATCGATCAGCCCCAAGCCCCCAAGCCCGTGCGGGGAGATTGCAGGCTCATGGTCTATCGCAAAGCGGCCGGGACGGTGGAACATCGCCAGTTCGCCGACATCCTGGAATACCTCAAAGGCAAGGAGATCTGGGTCAACGAGAGCAAACTCCTCCGGCGCCGTCTCAGGCTCACGGATCGATGGGGCGCCATGACTTGGGCTACGTTCCTCGTCCAACAGGCGCCGAGGAAGTGGCAAGTGGAATTCCATCACGACGCCTCGCCCAAGGTGGAGGACATATTCCAAGCCGACGACGGGACCGGCGTCCTCGTCATCGACCGCAACGCCGGTTACTATGTAGTCGTGCTGAATCAAGAGCCCGACTGGGAAGGCATAGGGACCGTACCGTTTGATGTCCGCACGATCCGGCCCCCGGACGAGCGCGACGTGGCTGCCTACGAGTGCGTGTGGGCCCGCGTGCCGGGGTGCTTGACCGTGCCTACGGCGGGCATCCCGTTTACGGAAGCGATCTCGGCCCAGCTCGACGTGCGGAAACTCGTCCTCCACTTGGGCCACAACGCCTACGGACTCCTCAACGCCCAGAACATCGAGAATTGCGAGCTTCCCGGCGAGGAATACGCCATCGGGGTGCCTCCCAGCAAGCCCGTCATCGCCATCGGGACTACGGTCACGCGCGCGCTTGAGACCTACGCCTTGACCGGTCAGCGCCGGGGTTACACGGAGCTCTTCATCCGGGAGGGGCACCAGTTCCGCCTGACAGAAGGCTTGCTCACCAACTTCCATCTACCCCTGGAATCGCTCACGGTCCTGGCGGCGGCGTTCGCGGGGGGCCGGGAAAAGCTGCTCCCTCTCTACGAGCAAGCCGTGGAGCTGGGATACGACTTCAGCGACTACGGGGATTCCATGCTCATCTTGCCTTGAAAGGAACCCTATGCCGGACGAAAGCAAATCCCAGGAAGCGCCCGCCCCCGTTCAAGCCGAAGTTGCGGCCGGCGGCAACGGCAAGATAAGGGAAAAGCTCGCTCAAGCCTTGCAAGCGGAGAAGGAACTCCGCGTGAGCACCTGCGCCAAGGAGCTGGATGCCCTCCTCAAGAAGCACTCCTGCGCGCTCCGGGGCTATCCTTGGCTGGACACCCAAGGCCGGGTCAAGGTCACCGTCCGCCTGGAGGATGACGAGGGAGCCGAATAGCCGTGGCGGTCTTTACCGGATACATCCCCACCAACACGACCTCGGAGAAGATCTACCGATACTTCGTCTGCGATATCGAAGCGGATCGCCCCGTAACCGGCCTCGTGGAAGGGGATCTCGCCTACACGCGAGATTCCAACAAGCTCTGGACCGCCGCGAGCGCTACCACATGGCAAGCGGTGATCGGGAGCTCGGGCACTCTCTTCACGCAGACGGCCACCGTCACCGACTCCAACAACGCCGCCGAGGTCACGCTCACGGGAGCGGGCACGGGATCGCTCACGCTGCCCGTGAACTTCCTCACGGCGGGACGGACTCTCAGGATTACTGCGGCGGGTACGGTTGGCACTCAAGCGGTGCCCGTCACTCTCAACATGAGGCTTAAGCTGGGGGGCACGACGATCTTATCCACGGGCGATCAGACGCCTGGCGCGAGCGTGACGGCGCGGGCGTGGTCGATCCAAGCCGTCATCACCTGCCGGACTACGGGCGCGACGGGGACGGTATTCGGGCAGTCGCAAGGGGGCTTCCTCCACATGGAGACGGCGGGCGCCACCGGCACGCCTACCGAGTGGGAGATGACCGCGACGGCGACCTCGACGGTGGATACCACCGGGACTCTTGCAGTCGACCTCACCGCCGATTGGGCCGCTGGCGTGGCGGCGGCGGACACCATTAGCTGCACCAACTTGATTTTGGAGGCGCTCAATTAGTCAACTACCGCCGCCTGAAGGCGGCGGCTTGTAACTGAGGTGCCTTTTGATCGGCAGACCCGTTACTTCCGGGGCCGTTGACTCGGCCCCCGCCTGCGGCGATCACCTTGGCCGCGTTCTCGTCCGCGTCAAGACTCTCGTCGCAGGATGTGCAGATAAACGTTTCTCGATCCCGAAGTCCGCGCTTGCCGCATTTGTAATGAGTCTGGCTCGTATAGGCGGGGTTCCGCTTCTCGAATCCGAGTCCTTTCATGGCTCCTTTGTACCGGACGAACTCCTGAAGCTGGAAATACGCCCACAGGCTCATCATGCGGTTTCGGTGCTTATTGGGAATCCGGGTCCGTTCCCGGATGCCTTTCAATTCCTCCATGCGGATAAGCGAGCAGCCGGAATCGACAGCTTCCTTGACGATCCGCTTGGCGATGACGTGGTTCTCGTTGGCGACACGCCTTCTCTCCCGTCCCGAAAGACGTCTCAGGACGCACTTTGCGCCCTTCGTTCCTTTGGACTGAAGAGAAGCGCGGATTCTCCAACGATCCTCACGATACTTGCGGATGTCTTTGCCGTCGCGTTTCCACCCGGTCGAAGTCGCCGCTACATTCCTGATCCCAAGGTCGACCCCGAGAACGCCTCCTCCAACGGCGTCCTTGGCTTCGGATTCGATGACGATGTTGACGAAGAATCTCCCGTCATGGGTGCGGACGAGCGTGGCAGATTGAGGCTTTTTCGTCGCGGAAGAAAAACCCTCCCGCTGGTAATCGCCGATGTCGAGCTTCGCCCGCTTCCGCCCGACGTGGGTAGAGTAGCTGATCTCATCCTTCTTGAGAATGAGCCGAAATGTGGCCTGATCAAGGCAAACAAATGTCGGGCGGTACTCGAATTTGCCCTTGAGATTGGCGGTCTTGAGCGATCCAGCAGCCCTCCGAAGCGCAGTCACGACGAGATTGGAGGTGAGCGCGTAGTTGGTCTTGATCTTCCTGTAGAGCGCGTGGTGAAGCCGGATCGCGTTCGATTCTTCGTTATCTCGTCCCCATTGGGCGATCTCCGAACAGGCTTTGGCATAACGGCTGAAGAGTTCGTTGAGCACTGGAAGGTCGTGTTCTGGAATGACGAGTTTACAGCGGATTGTCCGCGTTATCTGCACGAAGGGAGTTTAACTTGAACCGCAGTGATTGTCAAGGAGGCGCGGCTTCCTCCGTCGCCTGAAGGCGATGGTCCCCGCCGCGCAAGACTTATGACCGAAGAACGCTCCCTCCGTCGCTGGATGGACAAGATCCTCCTGGGCGCGATGGGCATGGTGATGGCGCTCGTGGGGGTGGTCTGGGGCACCATGCAGTACCAAGTCAACCGAGTGGATCAGACCCAGCGCGACTTCGGGGAGCGCGTCAAGGCCCTAGAGGTCAAGATCGAGGACGTGGATAACCGCCTGGACCGCATGGAAACCAAGCTCGACAAGATCCTTGAAAAAGTGAGATAGGAGGATTGAGATGAGGATTCCGATTCTGTTGATGACCGCGGTCGGGCTATCCGGGTGCGGGTTCGCTCAGGGATTCCGCGATGAAGGTTTGCGCCAGGTGGCCGGACTTGCCGCCGATGAAGTCGACAAGCGGCTGGGTGACGACTTTAAGGAATTGGGCGAAGGACTTCGAGAAATCCCCGGGCATTTCCCGAAGAAAGATCCGGTATCCGACACGGCGGGATATGGGCTCGGGGCTCTTCTGGCTTACGTGCTAGGCAGCGCTGGCAAAGGCTTTCTCCGGGCGCGAATGGGAAAAAACGACAAGCACATTTAACAATCTGTTCCCCTCGGCCCGCCTTGAGCAAGGCTTGTCCCCCGGCCTATGTTGGGGGTGTCGGTACGATGCCCTCCCTCTCACGCTGGCGGACGGGCCCTTACTACCTGAGCGACGGCGCAGGTCGGGGGGAATCTAAAATTGTGAACGCCCTCGACGTGGAGTATGCCCTTTTCCTGGTCCTGGGGATAGCGGGAATCGCCGCCTTGTTGTGGAGCATCGGACGCGAGGCCACCTACCGCACCAGCCGCGCGCGTTGCACCTGTGGAGCGTTCAAGCGCAGATAGCCGCCGCTGGCTTGCCCCTTATTTTTGGGGGACGGCGGTGCGGTGAGGTCGGCCCCGAATTATTTCTTCGCAAACAACCCAGAACGAGATAGACCTGGATCTACCTGGGACTTGACAAATCATGCATAATAAGGGATATTGCGGACATGAAGACTCAGCATAGGGCACCCAAGGTCAGGGGCCGGAACTGGCGAAGCGTCAGCATCTCGGCGGAGATGGCGGCTCGGCTCGAAGCACTCGCCCAAGCGGAGAATCTGTCCGTCGCCCATTGGCTCGAGCGGCATTTGACCAGGACACTTCCCGTCTTGCCTGTACCAGTTTAGGCTGACATGGCCATTTGCGGTTCATGCGGACTTTCGTGGTCGGCCCTACAAGGCCATTCCTGCGATAAAAACCTCAAAAATCAAAGGATTTTCGGGGTTAAAGAGACGAGGAGTAGGATTAGGGAATCCCCGATAACCCCCCGAAAACCTACTCTCATGAGAGATGCCGCTAAAATTGCCCTAACTGATTGGGGCAAAGCCATTACCGCCGTTGACGCGCATTCGAGACGTTGCAGACTCTGCCGAAGCCGAGTGCATCAAAGGGAAGTCGCCGTCGCCACAGGAACTCTCGGTTCGATTGATCCCTGGAAACCTTGCTGCGTGGCTCTCGAATTGGCCCGTCAGGAGACCGAATGCGTGAGCCGATATCGGTCACTTGGGCTTCGACTGCCCACTCGCTGAAGACATCCTAGGCGAATGATCCGCGAATTTTTATTTTTCCTCTTGACATTCCGTGATAATCTGTCATAATAAGAACAGGAAAGGAGAAACGCATGTGCAACGTCTGCTACGGAACGAAGGAACCCCGCCTTGACCCCCCGGAGCCCGATCTCGTGCGGTGCCTGAGTTGCATCCGCCTGGAGGCTCCGGAAGGCGAGGCCGCTCCGGAGTGCACGATCTGTGAAGGGACAGGCTTCCTCCCAGTCGAGGAGGCGCTCCGGTATTTCAGGATGACTCTCCGAGAGTACGTGGAAGGTTAGAAGGGAGGATTTGACGCTGTGAGAAAGTTGACCGCTTCGCGAATTGAAACGTACGAGTGGGCAAGTCACAAGGTCAGGCTTCCGAACGGTTACACCATGTACTTTGCCTCCATTGACGATGTGAGAGAATGGATTCGTATGTTTAAAGTCAAAGATGCTGAAATTATGGAGCTGAGACATGGGGCCTGAACCGATTTGGATACGCTGTTACCATTGGTTTCGCTGTCGTCTCGGTCTACACGGGTGGACCATAGACGCGCTCCCGTTTTGCGCGTGGTGTGGAGTCATCCGCTTGAAGCGTAAGAAGCATCCAGGATGTGATCTGTGACGGGGGAAACAGACTGTCACGGACGAACTGAATCACGAACCCTCTCTCCATAGCGGGGTGGACGTCGGCGCCCTCCAACAGCGTAGGGGGCGCCGGAGCCCGCGTCGTGCGGGGGAAAGGAGACGCATATGGGCGAACAAGTGATACAGCCCCAAGAGGATTTCAAGGCGATCCTGGCCCGGCAGTTCGCGGAACTCGAGGAGGAGCGCAAGGAGGAAGATGGGGTCTGGTCCCTGGTGCGAGAGGGGCAAGCGCATGTCAATACGGAGCAAGAAGCGAACTTGGTGGGAAAGCTCCTGATCCAAGCCGAGGAGGAAGTCGATCGCGTCAAGGCGCTGGCCGATGCTCGTGTAGCGCGGGCGCGGGGCAAGTGCGAACGCCTACGCTTCATCTTTGAGAAGGCTCTGGCCGATTGGACCATCAAGCGCCTGGACGGGCGCAAGGTTCGCTCGCTGATCTTGGATGACGTTCAGCTCGGCACTCGCAAGGTTCCCGCCAAGGTCGAGACGGAAAGCCCGGATTCCCTCGCGAAATGGGCAGAAGTGGAATGCCTTGAGGCCGTGACCTACGTGCCCCGAGTATCCATCGAGATCGTGAAGCAGTGGGAAGATCACAACAAGAAACTCGCTCCGGGTCGTGTGGCCCGCGAGGCGGGGTCGATGTTCTATTTCAAGATCCCCAAAGGAAAGGAGAGCGACCATGACGACCAAGGAAGCAACCCCGAGTAGGGCCCTAGCCGCGTCGCGGACGGCCGAGCAGGCCCTCATTACGGATCAGGCCGCGCACATGACGCGGGAGCAGGTGGATCTCCTCAAACGGACGTTCTGCGCCCAGGCGACGGACGACGAGTTGCGGCTTTTCCTCCACTTCTGCGCCAGAAACGAGGCTGACCCTCTCAATCGTGAGGCATGGTTCCAAGTTCGGAAATCCAAAGTCAAAGATCCTGAGACGGATCAATGGCACTGGGAGCGGCGCCCGGTGTTCGGCCTGGGGATCGACGGCATCCGCAAGCGCCTGACGAATCAGCCCGACTTCGCCGGGATCGAGAGCGCGGTGGTCTACCAGAAGGATCAGTTCTCTATGGATGCGGGCACGGGGGAAATCTCCCACAAGATCCTGACCCTTGATCCTACCCAGCGCGGCACCCCGATCGCGGCCTGGTGCCGCATCACGCGCAAAGACAAACAACCGCTCGTGCGGATGGTGCTCATGCGGGAGCGATGCGTGCCGGGCAATCCCTCCTGGGACCGGATGCCCAACACCATGCTCCAAAAGTGCGCCGAGATGGACGCCATCCGCGCCGCCTACCCGGACAAGTTCGCGGGCGTCTACGCGGAGGAAGAGATGGTGCCCACCGCTGAGGAGGTCGGGCCGCCGATCGAACATCCCAAGCTCATCGAGGTTCCCGATCCCATGATCGTCCCCACCCCGACAACGTCTTTTGCGGAAGCGGTGCTGCCCCCGGAACCCCTGGACGAAAAAGGCCCGCTCATCACGCCTGCTCAGTACAACCAGATCAAGGTCTGGATGCAGGAATTCAAACTCTCCGGCCAGGACATGAACAAGGTGATCGAGCACGAGTTCGGCGGCCCGCCTGCCGCGCTGGCCCGCATCCCCAAGCCTGTGTTCCAAAAACTCGCCATCCTCTTCGGCCAGCTCCGCAAAGGCGAGGTGGATTTCAAAAACCTCAAATTCATCCGCCCCCCGGAAGTGCTCAACGAGGAGGCCAAGCAAGAGGATATCCCATTCTAACGATGAAACGCCCGAGCCCGCCCGGCGAGACCATGCCTCACAGCGTGACTCTCCTTTCCTCCGGGCGGGTGAGGGCAAATTTGCTTGACAGGGCACAGAAGATGCGTAGAATGAAGGCATGGGAGCGACAGGTATTCTGAGAACGCCAATCCCCTTCGTCCTAGTGCGGCCCTTGCCTGTTGCTCCCAAGCACGTCAATGGGCCCCTGGGACGATAGGGATAGGCGCTTTTGGAGGGAGCGGTGAAACTATTCGTAAGCGAGGATCTCCCCAACCACCCCAAATTACTTCGCCTGGCGAACGAGTTGAAAGTCTGGCCGAGCACTGCGACAGGGCTCTTGGTGTGCTTGTGGAGCTGGACGATGAGGTATCGAGAGGATGGAGATCTATCCGACTTGGCCGACCCTGAGCTCGTGCTGGCCGCTGGCTGCCCAAAATATCTTACGAGAGGTAATTCGAGGAAATTCATCAATATCCTTGTCAAGTGCAGGTGGTTGGATAGGTCAGAAGATGGGTCAAAACTGCAAGTGCATGACTGGCAAGAACATCAAGGTTCTCTCATACGTGAGCGTGCGGCGCACAGAGACAGGATGCGAGCCGCACGTGCGGCGCACGTGAGGAGCACGTGCGGGGAACGTGCGGGTGCTCCTATCCCCTCCTTATCCCCTCCTATCCCCTCCCCTCCCACCCGCACAGAAGAGGGTGGCGCTCAGGAGGAGGTTATCCGCTTTCTCATGGCCCAGAGCAGACAGGCGAAGATCCTCCCAGGTGCCGAGACGATCCGGCGGAACCTCGAGGCGGCCTTGGCGGCTGGCGTGAAGGGAGCGGCGATCGACGAGGCTTTCATGAACCCTAAGAACCGTGGCTTGAAGGTCTGGGAGATCCTAGATCCCTTGCGTCCTAAGGAGAGACAGAATGGGAAACAACAGTCACCTGGCCATAAAGGCTACGTCATTACCAACGACTTCACTACCGGCCGAGATGACCCTCCTGGGATCGCTCATCCTTAATCCGGGTAGCCGTTGCGAGGCGCTGGGCTATGTGGACGCCTCCTACTTCGGGGACGGTCGGGCGCAGACCCTTTTCGCGGTGATCCGCGACTTGGCCGGCCGAGGCGGCGACTTCGACCCGTCGACGATCCACGCCGAGCTTGTCATGCGGAATCAGGTCGATCAGGCGGGTGGGGCGATGTTTCTCGGCGAGTGCATCGACCAATGTCCGAATGTCCTTTCGCCCGTCGAGTACGCCAAGACGGTATCGCGGATCGGCGCGAAGCGCAAGCTGCTCCGCGCCCTCAAGGAACTCTACGCGGAAGTCGCCACGCCCGAATCGGAGAACCCCGATCCCTTGGCTCTCTTCGAGCGAATCATTCAAGCGGGAAAGCCCTTCTTCGACATCGGACGCCTTATCCACATTCGGGAGCTAATCGAGTCGTTCGATGTGGACCTGGCGAAGCTCGACTCGATGAAGGAACTCCAGACCGGGATTCCCGACATCGACAAGGCCGTGGCGCTCCTCAAGCCGTCCAGCTATACGGTGATCGCAGCACGTCCCGGCGTCGGGAAGTCCACGCTCCTGAGACAAATCCTGATGAAAGCGGCTCTGAAAGGTCCGGCACTCCTCTTCACCCTGGAGGAGTCCCCGGAGCAGGTGCGGGACAAGATCATCGCCTCGTTCGCCCGCGTCCCATATTGGCGCTGGTATCAAGGCTTGACCGATCCCTTGGAGCGGCAGCGGATGTTGATTGCGACGGCGGAACTGGACAAACTCGGCCTCTACTTCTGGAATGACTTCTTCTGCGACGTGGCGAAGGTCAGGCTCGCCGTGCGGACCCTGATCGAGAAGGGGGAGAAGCCCCGCGTCGTATTCATCGACCACCTGCAACTCATGAAGCACCCCAAGTCGGAGAGCCGCGAGCAGGCCGTGGGCGAGACTTCGCGCCTCCTGCGGCTCTTGGCGCTCGACTTCGACATTCCCGTGGTTCTCATGTGTCAGATGAATCGGGAGATTGAGCACCGTGGCGAGTCGGAGGGGCCGCGCCTGTCCGACCTGCGCGAAAGCGGACAGATCGAGGCGAACGCGGCCAACGTGATCTTCCTCTGGAAGCCGGACCTCGAGACGCCCGACCTCGTGCGCTTCACGCTCGCCAAGCATCGCGACGGGCCGACCGCGCAATTCGACCTTCTCTTTCTCAAGGATATCGGGAGTTTCGTCCAGACGACGGAAAGGGGATTGAGGTAACATGGGGCACATCGCCACGCTCTACATGCGACTCCAGCACCTATACAACCGGGACCACAAGGCGTTTCGCGCCCTGCTCCGTCACCCGGAGCGCGGGGAGGACGAGCAGGACATATGTCTGATCATTGTGCAGATGGAAGCCTATAGGCGGACGATATTTCATCTCCTCAACGAGAAACGCCCAAAGGTTTGATCATGAATCCCCCCCAAGCCCGCGCCCGCGCCACCGATCCGGCGACGTCCCACGAGGCGGCGCTCGAGGTCGAGTTCCTGGGGACCGCCGACACCCAGCGGAGGATATGCCTCGCGGCGGTCCTGGCGGTGCCCGGAGAAACCGCCGCCGAGCTCGCCTTCCGGCACGGCCTCGAGCGCCACGTCCCCTCGCGCCGGCTGCCCGAGCTCCGTGACGCGGGATTCATCAGGAACGGCGAGGCGAGGATCTGCCGCGTCATGAAGCGCGCAAGCATGACCTGGTGGCCCGAGGAGCGGGTCGAGCCCAGGCAAGAGGAGCTATTCTGATGCCGAGCTGGAACCTCCGCGTGATCGAGGACGCGCCTCCTTCCGCGAACGTCTTCCTTCGGATGCACTGGACGGCCCGGATGAAACTCAAGCGGCTCTGGGCGTGGCTTGTCCTCGAGGCCGGCGCGCGCGAGGTGCCCTTGGCAGACGGAAAACGTTGCGTCAAGGTTGAGGTGCGCTCTAAGGGGAAACGCGATCCCCAGAACTCTTGGACGCCAGTCGACAAGCTCATCGTCGACAATCTCGTCCGCTGTGGCGCGCTCAAGGACGATTCAGCCGAGTGGTGCGACCTCCGCGTCATCACGATCCAGGGCGAGCCCAGGACGCGGATCAGGATTGAGAGTCGCTGAGGAAGGCATTGGAGACAACGATGGGATTTGACGACGCCAACCACCAGGAGCTGCGCGAACGCGCCGAGTATGAGGCGTGTGAAAAGGAAGAGAAGCGGAAACTCTCAGAGTGCTGTTGCCCCGAGGGAGACTTCCGCTATTGCCACGGCCAGATCGAAGCGACAAAACTCCAGGTCGAGTCATTCCGCAAGGCGCTCACGACAATCGACGCTTTGAGGAAGCGCCTCCCGGACCCAGATTTTGCCGAACAGACGACGACGGCCAAGAGTATCGCGGAGGTAATTCGGGCCGTCACCGAAAAGAAAACTCATGATTAGTCGTGAAGCAACTCGATTGCTCAGGCGTGAGCGGGCCAGATTGGAGGCAAAGCCTAGGAAGACAAATCTAATCATGCGACAGATCGAGGCGATCTCGTTCCTGTTACAGTGGTTCGGGTACGTAGAAAGGTAAGGTTACGATGAGTAACGAAGGCAACGCAACCGTGAATTATGAAAAGACCTGTGATCTACTGAGAGAGGAACTACGAGTTGCCAAGCTACAGGTCCGCGACATGAAGGCGGCGATTCAGGCTCTTGTCGATGATCGCCAAGCGAGCGCCAATCACCCGAATCCCGAGGTAAGACTCGGGCTCAACGTCGAAACCTTGATCCGCTTGGAATCGTTCCTCGAAAAGAAAGAGGGCGTATGAGCTACATCTGCGGGGACTGCCATCTTGAGCACCCCGTTCCGAAATCCCGGGATCGTTTTGTCCGTGAGTGCTTTGGGGCGCAGGCCGCAGAAATCCACCGACTCAACAACCTGAAGGATGTTTACAGCCGGGAAGCGTTCGACGGGCAGGCCAAGATCCGACACTTAGACCTACAGAACGGACGTTATCGAGCCGCGCTAGAGGGCGTGATGAAGTTCTGGGGGAGCCACGAGGTTTGGGGAGACTTCGGGAGCCTCACCAAGGCGGCATGTGCATTCTCGAAAGTCGCGGATGCTTGCCGCGAAAGCCTGGGAGAATCGAGCGATTGCGCAAAAAAGCGAATCTCTGTATTGGAGCCGGGCCCTCTACGCGGTTGTCTCACCTGCGGCGATAAACTCGCCGTGATTCGCGGACGCCATCCCGGCGACGCTGACCGTGAGGTTTGCCCGACCTGCGCGACAGAGCGATGGGAGGATCATCTGTCCAGCCAGCAATCCCCGGCGAAGGAGACATAATTCATGAAGTCGGTGAACTGCTACGCCTGTCGGAACTATTTCGATGGATGCGAAGAGATGCACCCGAAGAGTAAGCTGATCTGGGCGAGGCATAAAGAGGGTCGCTTCTGGTGGGGCAAGGCTGCGTTGAGCGCCCGTGGATCATGGGTGAGAATCTGTGCTTGGTGTAGGGAGGCTTTGCAGGATTCATGACTAGGTGGAATGGTCTCTGGCATCGGAGTTGGTGGCTTCCTTCCTGGTGGCGTTATCTGTTCGCACGCAAACGTCGAAGTTGTGATTGTTCGTGGATTCGCGTGGTCTCGTGCAGGCTTAGAGGGCATCCCGCTGGAGTTGTTTGGTTCAACTGTGGGGATGCCCTAGAACCGGACTGGACTTGCAAAGGCTGTTGTGACGACTTGGGATAGATGAATCATGACGTTCGTACTGCTGAAGCCCGAAGGCCGCCGCCGTAGCTGGCGGGTTGAGGCCCGCGTCCGGGGAGAGCTCCACTGGCTATGGGTCTGCGACAGCGAGGACATCGCCCTTGAGGTGTTCAAGCGGCTGAAGAAGAACAAACTCCCTGGATGGGTCGCCCACGATTTGCGCCATTCTCAAGGGATGAAGCCATGACGTCGAAGACTTGCTTCTACTGCAATCAAAAGGCGACCAGAAAATGTCGCTGTTGCGAGCGGGCAATGTGTATGACCTGTAAGGCGAGCCCAAGCCACATGGTCATCTGCGGCCAAGGTTATATGAAAATCACTTGGAACAAGCCAGAAGTCAAATCCCAAGAAAGGCGCACGTGACCAAGACGGAAATGGCGATTAGTGCGGCTATGTACCACCTGAAGAGTGGCTCGATGACTTGCTCGACTCTTGGGGCTCTGTTGTGGGGCAAGAAGCACCGAAATCCGCAGAGCTATGCCCGTCCTGCCGGAAAGCTCCTTCACCTGATGAAGCGAAAGGGGATAGTCAATACGTACTTCGATAGGTTCTACAACAAGTTCATGTGGAAGTTGGTTGCGGGGTGGCACAGAACCAGCGAAAAATGAAAGGGCTTTATGACGAAACCAATTGATCCAGACTGGAAGGCACTGAGGGGGTGCGTCGATCTCCTTACCCTCAGTTGCCCAAGAATGCGAGAGGCTACCCTGCGGTGGCTGTGGGATGTGTTTATCGTGAATTCAAAGACGGCCCCGAAGCAGACCGGCAAATGTAAGCATGCGTAGACCTGACGAAAGGCGAAACTCCGATGCTTGAGGATTGGTGGCGGGCGCATCGACTTGAGCTATACGGCAGCGCGATTATTGTCGCCGCGACGTTCCTGTTCGCTGCAATCGTGCTCCTGTGGCCGAAAAAGAAACGCTGAGTAGAGAGGTCATGAATGGACCCGAGAAACGACAAGCCCGTAGTCGGGAGATGCCGAGAGATCGGGCCGGGATGGTAGGCGATCCCTCATGACCCTAATAACGAGAGCATGTACGATCTGATCTGGTTCTGGAAGAAGCAACCTTGGCCCGGTCGCGTCGTAGATCGGAAGGGCCAACGATGCCGCGTCCTTGCGAGGGGAGCTATGAACAACGTGCTCGTGGAGTTCGGGGACGGCTATCAGGTCGTGACGAGTCGGTACGCGGTCAGGAAAGCGTGAGTCGAAGCCTATCTCAGAGCTGACTTGGAACCACTTAGGGGGAATAGTCGATGCCTGAAGATCGGATCGTCTGTAGTCGGTGCTCCGTGATCTCACGCGGTTTCGTCGGACATTGCGAGCATTTTAAGAAGCTCCTGCATTTGGCTGCACAGATTCCGCGCTCCGAAGATCCTGGGGCTTGCACTCCTTGTAGCGATGGAGGCAGACATATGGATTGCGAGGGAGACACCTGTACTTGCGAGTTCTGTTCTTAGAAGCAAGAGTATGACATTCGACCCGAAAAAGTATCCGGCCAACTGGCGCACGTTCTCCTTGGACATTCGATGGACTCGGGCCAAGGGTCAGTGTGAGTGCACCGGAGAGTGCGGATTGCACGGCGTCTCCATGTTCCACCTAGAGCCTCGCCGCTGCACCGAGCGCAATGGCGAGGACGCGAAGTGGGCTAAGGGGAAGGTCGTGTTGACCGTGGCTCACCTGAACGCGCCCGGAGGCGTCTGCACCTGTGAACCCCGATGCGTGATCCCAGAGCACGTCAAGGCCATGTGCCAGCGTTGTCACTTGAAGTATGACATCGAGCGGCATGTACGACACCGAACGGAAAAGCGGGACGCGAAGCGGGTTAAGAATCGAATCGTTTGAATAGTGGTATGAAACTTAGGGTGTGGTTCTGCTCGTGGTGCAATAGCGACTACCGGGAGAAGGGGGAGGCCGATAGATGCTGTACCTACGTATGCTCGATCTGTTGGCACAGACACGCGCTTGGGAAACTTCACTGACCTTTGGATCTGAGAATGCGCCCCGTCCCGGTCGCGGCTTCTCCCCGCAGGGAGGACCAGACCACCGCAGGCCGGGCGGGGCTTGAAACTAACATGAAGGAAACGCTGGCGGAAATGGAGACGGTGCTTTGAAGCTCTACTACAACGAATGGGACAGGTACGCGGCCGAGTGGCTCAGGAATCTCGGTAAGGCTGGGCACATTCCCGACGGCCTCGTGGACGAAAGGAGCGTGGTCGATGTCCAGGCGAAAGACCTTGAGGGATTCGATCAAGCGCACTTCTTCGCTGGCATCGGCGGATGGCCTCTCGCTCTCAAACTTGCTGGCTGGCCCGATGATCGGCCCGTCTGGACCGGCTCCTGTCCCTGCCAGCCGTTCTCCACAGTCGGTAAAGCTGGAGGCGTGGGCGACAAGCGGCACCTATGGCCCGCTTTTCATCGGCTCATCGCCGAGTGCCATCCTCCAGTCGTCTTTGGAGAACAGGTTGAAAGCAAGGATGGACGTAAATGGCTCGCTGGAGTACGCGTTGACCTGGAAAACTTGGGATATGCCGTCGGGGCCGCCGATCTGTGCGCTGCGAGCGTCGGAGCGCCGCACAGGCGCCAGCGCCTCTATTGGGTGGCCCACGCCGAAGGCGAACGAAACGACCTCCCAGCATCGGGATGTTGGGGGAAGAAGAACCCACCACTCCCTAACATCGGCAGCGAGACTCGCCGGCTGGCAGACTCCAAAGACACCAACGGGAGGGGGGGGCAAACGGAGAGGACAACGGAGGGGGGCGGTTTGAGGAAGCTGGAGGATCAAGTAATGCTTGCGGGCTGGCAGACTCCAACATCACCGGTGATAACGAACGGTCATCAGGCCGGGAACAATCGGTACGTGAGTTCGGTGGTGAAAGCCGTTTCTGGGACGAGTACGAACTCGTTCCATGCGGGGAAAAGATCAGGCGCATTGAGCCCGGAACATTCCCGCTGGCTCATGGGGTTCCCGCCCGAATGGGCAAGCTGCGCGCCTACGGAAACGCGATTGTCCCGTGGCTCGCGGCGGAATTCATCCGGGCCTATTTAGAGGTCAAGTTACAGACTGGATAAGTTATGCCTGATCCTTATTGGGAACAAATCGGCGAAGAAGCGAAGAAAGCAAGGGCGCTCCGGGACGTGGCTCGCGTTCCGAAAGTTCACGGCCCCATCGGAAAAACTGGAAGAAGAAAATACAAATGCATCGGATGCGGCTACAGCCAATACGAACATTGGATCGTGAGAACAAGAGCAACGAGACTGAGGTGCCCCTCTTGCGGCTCACTTTCTTACGAACCTTATACTAGAGAAGCTAAGGGTGACATCGCCGACTTGAATGACGTTCGGAAATCCTATGACGGGGAAAAAGGTACGGGAAAAGGAAAATTCGTAAAAGGGTAATCCATGAAGATCGAACGCCTGCGCCTCGATGCCATCCAAGCTTGCGAAGAACCCTCGGAGGATGGGCAGTGTATCAGTTAGTATTCCGAACCGTGCTGTGCGATGTTCCCACCCTTGCATTTGATCGGACGAAAGCGGTATTATTCGGGTGATGCTCAACGCACACATGGCAACAAAATGGATTCCCAGTCCCAAGCAAGCTAACGTCCTCAAAGTCGCAGGGGAAATAGGCTTGCAGCGAACGATTTCCGCTGTTGCCTTGGAAGCGCGCGTCAACCGGACCAGCATCTACAAGTGGCTGTGGCACGATCCCGGCTTCAAGAACGCCTGGGATTCCATCAGCCTCAACATGCTGGGCAACCATCTGCCGGGCATCTATTCGGCGCTCGTGCGCAAGGCCGTGGATGGAGACGTTTCCGCCATTAAGCTCGCCTTGGAACTCGCCGGGCGTTACGTGCCCACGGTGATCCACGAGCACAAAGGCCATTTGGATCTCTCGGTGCTGAGTGACGAAGACCTCGCCGGTCTTGAAAGCGTTGCTGGCAAACTTGCCCAACGATCCGCAAGCCTTATCGAGGCTGGTGGAAACGGAGCGGGCCAAGCGGTCGCTAATTGAGTTCGTCAAGCGCGCGTGGCCGCTGATCGAGCCTGCTCGTCCCCTCGTCTGGAACTGGCACTTGGACGCCATCTGCTCCCATCTCCAAGCCGTCAGCGAAGGGAAGCTCCAGAAGCTCATCATCAACGTGCCTCCTGGAAGTTCCAAATCGAGCATCGTAGCGGTGCTCTGGCCATGCTGGGAATGGATCTGCGATCCCCACGGCCGCTGGCTCTTCGCCAGCCACAAGGACAAGCTCTCGGAGCGCGACAGCATGCGCCGCCGCATGATCCTCTCGAGCGAGTGGTATCAAGCCCGCTGGCCGCTCAAGTTCGCCGATGACGAGAAACAAAAGAGGAGCTTCAACAACGAAAAAAGCGGGTATATGATCTCGCTCTCCGTAGGGGGCGATGTGACGGGCTTCCGGGGCAGTCGCTTGGTGCTTGACGATCCCAACTCCACGACCGACATGGAATCCGATGCCGAGCGCGAGTCGAGCTTGATGTGGTTCGACCTCCAATGGTCCACGCGCGGTAACCCGCCTTGCGGAGCGGTGATCATCCAGCAACGCACTCATCAGAGCGACTTCAGCGGCCATGCTCTCAAGCAAGGGGGTTGGTGCCACCTCAAGATTCCCATGGAATACGACGGCGAAAAGACCGCCAACGCCTTCGGGTGGAGCGATCCCCGCTGCGAGCTGGGCGTTCTCCTCGATGAAAAGAGGTTTCCCCGCAAAGACGTGGAAGCTCTCAAGGTGGTATTGGGCACTTACGGCACGGCGGGGCAACTTCAGCAAGAGCCCGTGCCGCGCACCGGAGCGATCTTCAAGAAAGAGTGGATGCGCCGCTATTCCCGGCAAGATGCCAAGACGCTGGTCATCCGCGACAAGCCCATCCTCTTAGAACACGTCTTGCGCTTCATGACGGTGGACCCCGCCGCCAGCCAGCGCGAGGAGGCGGACTTTACCGCCATAGGCGTGTGGGGCGTGCATGGCCAGGATCTCATCCTGCTCGACCTCCTCCGCGCCCGCTTGGAAGGGCCCGATCAGGTCAAGGCCATGCAACGGCTCACCGAGCAATGGCACGCCCGCGTGATCTACGTGGAGCCGGTGGCTTATCAACTCACGCTTCTCCAACACGCCCGCCTGGAGGGCTTGCCCGTCCTCGCCATCCCCAGAGAGAACGTCGATCGCGACAAAGTCAGCCGCGCCATGGCTGTGACTCCCCTGATGGAAGCGGGCCGATTCTGGCTGCCGGATTACGCCCCGTGGCTTGCGGTTTACGAGGAGGAGTTATATACTTTCCCCAAGGGGGACCATGACGATTGCGTCGACGTCACCAGCTACGCCGGGGCCGTGGCCTACAAGATCCCTACGCTCATGGACGAGATTCCCGCCCGCCGCCGCGTGGAGGAGCCCGATCCAGATGCTCTTAGCCTGCCTAATGATCCCTACAGGGGATATCGTTCCCTGGGAATGTAACGTGGGTGCGAGATGACGAACCCTCTTTTGATCCGCTCAGTTAATGATTTGTTATATGCGTACGGCCTCTCCTCCGCCTATCGCAACGCATGGATCTACGATCCGGACTTCGCCCTCTCCAAAGACCCCGACGTCTGGGAAACCGTCCGGCGCGATCCGGTGATCTATAGCGCCATCGACCGGCGCAATCGCTCCATCGTCCGGCCCTGGCGGGTGGAGCCTCCCAAGAATTCCAAGCGCGAGGGCGATAAGCTCGCCGCCGCGATGTGCGAGGAGGCTCTGCTCAATATCTCCACGTTCGATCAGTCGCGTTACGATCTGGCACAAGCTGCTCTATTGGGGCGCGTCTACGAGTACATCGAGCATGAATCGGCATTCACCTCGCTCGCGGGCACGCCGGAGATGGAATGGGTGCTGCCGACGTACCTCAACAACATCGACCGGAGACGGTTCCATTGGGTAGCCACGTACGGCAACGCCGCCCCCAGCGGAGCCATGAACCCACGCTTGGCCACCGCGCCCTATTCGCTCTCGTCGGGCACGCCGGGGCCTACCAAAGGCAGCGTCACGGGCGAGCGCAAGACCCATCTCGAGTTCTACAACAGCACGTTCTATCGCTGGGAGCCGGTGACGCCGGAATTCAGGGGTTCCCTCGTCGAGATGACCTACAACGACACCGAGGACCGGCTCGGCTACGGGCGCGGGCTCCTCGAGGCGATCTACTTCTACCACTACTTCAAGACCATAGGCGTGGAAAAGGTCAACCAGGGCTTGGACCGCTGGGCCAACGGAATCTTGATCGGCAAGCTCAACTCGCTCAGGAACGCCTCGACGAGCAAGACCAACGAGGACTTGAAAACGGGGATGAAAACCCTCCTCGAGAACATGCGGACTCAGCACATCGTCGTGCTCCAGGAAGGCGACGAGATCCAAGTCGTGGAAAGCGCGGGCACCGGCCACAAGATGGGCACCGAGTGGGTACGCTACTTGGACGAAGGCATCGAACGGCTGCTCAACGGTTCCATCGCCCCCAGCGGCCATGCCGCCGATGCCGGAAGCAAGGCCCGGGCCGTCGTGGAGGAAAACACCACCGAGAGCTTCCATCAATTCGACAGGGCTTACTTGGACGAGGTCTTGAGCCGGGATCTCATCGGTTTCTTCTGGAATCATCCTCAGAACCGGATCAACTTCCTCAAGCTCGGGTTGTCCGAGGCCAAGCGCCCCAAGTTCCACAGCGAGCAGGAGAAGCGCGAAGATCCCATGATGGCCGTGCAGGTGGCGGGGCAACTGCTCGACCACGGCGTGCCCCTGGTCAAGAGCGAGCTCTATCACAAGACGGGATTCTCCGTGCCCGAACCCGATGACGACGTGATCGAAGGCCGCTCCGCGCCGAGCCCATTTGAACAACTGCCCGGCTTTGATCCTGGACGGACGAGCCTCGATGAGTCATCCGAGGAGAGAGATGGGAGAGGAAAAAAGCCCGCGCCCTTCCCTCCATGAGGGGGCGTGGTCCGGCCAGTCGTGTTATGTCATCGGGGGCGGTCCCTCGCTCAAGGACTTCCGCTGGGATTGCCTCAAGCCCAGGAAGAACGTCATCGCCATCAACCGGGCGTTCCTCGATTGCCCCTGGGCGGACGTGTTCTTCACGGAGGACTTGCGCGTCATCGAGCTCTACTGCTTGCGCCCCGAGTGGAAGGCGTTTCAGGGCGTCAGAGCCTATCACGCGCTCTCGCCGGACCAGAAGGCGAAAGCCTTGGCGTTGGACCCCGATCTATTCATCATCGAACGGCAACGCGAGGACAAGTTCTGGTCCAAGCGATTCGCCGATGGCTTGAGCCTCAGCTCCAATAGCATGATCGGCGCGCTCAACATGGTCGACATCCTCGGCGCTGATCCCATCTTCATCCTGGGGCTGGACTGCAATCGCACCGGAGGCAAGGTCACAAATTATCACCCAGACTACGAGCGGGCGGGATTTGAGCGCACGGGCGACGATCAATACGAGAGTTTCGCCAGCGACTTCAAGTGGTGGGCGGCCTTGCATCTCCGCGAGAAGCAAGTGTACAACCTCAATAAATTGAGCGCCGTGGATTGTTGGCCCAAGCTCGATCGGGATATCTTTTTCCTTTCCATGGGGGCGGGACTTCTCGCATGAACATCCTCGCCCACACGTATTGGACGCGCGGCAACGGCTATGAGGCCGAGTTCGCCAAGCTCAAGGCGAGCGCCGGGGAGTTCGGCGTCACGCTCATGGACACGGAGCTCCGCGCCGCCGACTTCGGGAGTTGGAAGGCGGTGGTCGGATACAAGCCGCAGTTCATCTACAACGCGCTCGTCCGTTGCTTGGAAACCCGCGTAGACGGCATCCTGTGGATCGATGCGGATGCCATCGTCCGGCGTCCTCTGGACTGGGCGCTTTTCGCAAGCTGCGACGTGGCGTGGCATCTCTTTCGGCGTTACCCCAAGGCTGACGACGAATTCCTCACGGGGACTATGTTCTTCCGGGTCACCGCGCCCGTCTTGGAGTTCGTCGAGGAATGGGCGCTCGCCACTCCCGCGATGAAGTTCAGCGACACTCCCGAGCAGCTCAGCCTCAAGTCCACTTGGATCAAAGCCCATGCGGGCGCCTGGACCTGGAAGGAGCGCTTGCGCCATACGGATCTGCCTCCCGAATGGGTCTGGATCTTCGACGACTTCCCCGCGATCTACGGCAAGGATCGCCGTCTTGTGATCGAGCATCATCAGGCTAGTCGGAGGTTGAAATGGGGCGAGCCAAAAAGGCGCGTCAAGTGAGGCGTCCGCGCAAGGTCAAAGGTTGCGCCCTATGCGGCGCGTATCGCACGCCGCCTCGTCATGTACATCGGCCGCTCGTGGAGGACCGCTCGTGGCTTTACTGGTAACCGTCCTCATGCCCACGGCCAACCCGGAGCGCGCCGCGCTGACCAGCCAAGCCTGGAAGGCTAAGGGCTATGGTATGGCCTACTACGTCGATCACGGAGTATCCCCTTGGGATGATAAAGCCTTCACCGTGCAAGGCGAATACGAAGGCGTGTGGGATGCCACCAATAGGCTGGCTCAACTCATGCTGGCTCAACGTTCCGATGTCTGCCTCTTCGCGGGCGACGACATGGACCCTGATCCCGGCTTCACAGCCCAAGAGATCGGACAGCAATACTTGGCCCGCTTTCCCGACGGCTTCGGCGTGATGCAACCGTGCGGCGATCCTCAAGGCATGGACGCGAGCGGCCGGCCCGCAGCGGCGCGCATCTGTGGGAGCGCCTGGTTCGGGCCCGGATGGATCAAGCGGAGCTATCGGGGGAAAGGCCCTACGGATGCGCATTACCATCACTTCTACGGCGACGAATCGCTCTATGAAGTAGCCCAGAAGCTCGGCGTCCTTTGGATGCGTCCTGACCTCACCCAGTTCCACCGGCATTGGAGTTGGGGGCATAGCCAAATCACGGACTATCAAAAGCGCAACCAGGAGCATTGGGAGGCGGATCAGAAGCTCTTCTTCGCAAGCAAGGCGGCGAATTTCCCGGAAGGAGAACCCCTGCCATGACGGCTCTATACTCCCAGGGCGTAGAGGAGTCGATCATCTACGAAGCGGTCAAGGGCTTGGGCTCGGGCTACGTGCTCGACATCGGCGCGGGAGATGGATTCACGTTCTCCAACAGCGCGCGCCTGATCGAGCGCGGCTGGCGGGGATTGCTCGTCGAGCCGAGCTTTTTCGCCTTTGCCAAGCTCTACGGGCTTTACAGGGAAGCGGGCGCGGTCAAGCTCCTGAACGCGGCTGTGGGCCTGGACGGTCACATGATCCCGTTCTACGAGTGCGAGGATACGCTCTACTCCACTACCCGCCTAGCCAACATGGAAGCGTGGGCCTCGCGCGGCAAGAAGTATGGATGCTATTGGGTGCCCACGATCACGATCGAGGAGATCGTGAACCAGTTCGAAGGCGCTCCCGACGTGGTCAGCATCGATACCGAAGGCAACAGCTTTGAGATCCTGAGGAGCTTCCCCGCGCCCTGGCTCAAGCACGCGCGGGTGCTGTGCGTGGAACACGATCAGCGTTGCGTCGAGATCGCCAAATGGGCTTACGAGTGGAACTACCGGCCTCACTTGTTGGATGACAACAATCTCGTCCTGGTGAAGGCATGACCCGCCCCATGCTTTCGGTGCTGATCTCTACGGTGCCTCGGCGCCACTTGATGGCCCACGCGCTCTTCGAGCGATTGCAACATCAGGCCGAAGGGCGGCCCGTGGAGATCCTCAGCCTGTGCGACAACAAGACCCGCACCATAGGGGCCAAGCGCCAGGCGCTCCTCGACGTTTCCCAAGGCGCTTGGGTCAGTTGGGTGGACGACGACGATCAAGTCTCGATAGACTACGTCTCCGAGATCCAGCGTGCCATCGAGGATTCCCAGGCCGACGTGATCACGTTCCCCATCCGCGTGACCCTAGACGGCGAGCAGGACGGTCACGTGCTCCCGGCCATGGCGCATATGCCCAAGAACGGCGAACCCTTGGCCGAGTACAAGCCGCCTTACACGTTTCGGCCGCCCCATGAGCTTTGCGCGTGGCGCGCCGAGATCGCCCGCAAGGGGCGTTTTCCCGACACCAACATCGGCGAGGACTTCGGCTGGGCTCGGCAAGTATGGCCCTACGTGCGCACCGAACACGAGATCCCCCGCTCGCTCTATTGGTACAGATTCCAAAGCAAGCTCGCGGAGTGCGCCAAGTGAACGTGGTCAGCTATGCCTTCTTCAGGAACGCGGCCAGCGCGTACGAGCATCCCAACTGCGGGGAAGCGCGGGGCAAGGTATTCGTCAATTACCTGCGCTTGATCGTGCGGGCCCATCATGCGGTATGGAACGGATGGGAACTCCGCATCGCTCATGACGATCGCGTACGGGAGTTCTTGTACTTCAAGGCCCTCGAGCGGATGCAGGATGTCGGGTTGCTCAAGCTGGCGCCCTTTGGGGAAAGCAAGACGCTCTGCGGTCTGGGCGGCATGCTGGAACGGTTACGACCCGTTTGGGAGCCCGGCGTGGATTATGTCGTCTGTCGCGACGTGGACGCCGTGCCCATGCCCAAAGACCGCCGAGCGGTGGAGGAGTTCCGGGCGAGCGGCAAGGCGGTCCACGTGATCCACGATGCCTCCGCCCATAGCGGCGTCATGGGCGGGACTTTGGCCGTCAAGGCGTGGCCCTTCCGGGAGCTGGTCAACGCGCGCTCTCTCGAGCAGTTCATCGCCCAGCGCGGACTCGAGATCGACTGGAACCAGCATGGCTCCGACCAACGGCTGCTCAACGAGTATTGCCTCTGCTTTCCCCAGGAAACGCTCGTCCACGAGCTCCATCACCTCGTGGGCGACTTGCCCGGCGCCGAGATCCGCACGCGCGTCGATATCGAGACGCCCAAAGACATCAATCCCGACGTGGCCACTTTTGGCGATACGTTCAGTCGGATCATCGGCGGATGCGCCGACGTGGAAGCGCCCTATCATTTCTATGACAATTCGGGCAGTCCCGATATCGACGAATGGGATGGAAGGCCGTCTTGGCTCAGGAGCATTCACGAATGCGAACGCTTGGCGGGGGTCCGCGCATGACTACTCGCGTCATCATCGGGGCGTCCAACGTAATTCAACCAGCGTTGTTTACAGTCATGCGTCCTTGCAAAATCTGCAGCGGATGTAATGTTGCTCTTGGTGCTGTCAGAGATAATCCAGAGCGTCTTGTGGCATTGGCTGACTATGTAAGAGCGCATCAATGACTACAAGAGTCATTCTTTCCTCGTCCTCGTGGAGAGATTATTCTTTCCTCGTCCCGATCACGGCGCTCTTGTGGCGCGAGGTGATCGGCTACGAGCCGTTCGTCTTCGCGGTGGGCGATTGGACGCGCTCCAAGCGTTGCATCGCGTCGAAGGAATACCTGGAACGCCTCGGCGTGCGCCATGTCAACTTGACGGCTCTCGAGGGCTTGAACGAATCGAGCGTGGCCCAGAACTGCCGCCAGCACGCGGCGGCGCTCAGGGAATTCCAGGATGACGAATGGCTCATGCTCTCCGACGCGGATCTGTGGCCGCTCTGGAAGCCGTTCTATCATCAGCACGAGTCGTCCCATGCGCGGATGGCGCTCTATTACGCCAACGGCGACCACTACCAGAGTTACCCCACGTGCCACATGACGGCGCGAGCTTCTACCTGGCGGGAGATGATGGGCCTCCAAGCGGACGATGACCTCCTGGGGCAACTTCGCAGGTCGTACGACGAGTGGCTCAAGCCGCGCATCGAAGGCAAGGGCCCTAGCGATGCCGGTTGGGTAGAATGGAACATGGATCAGTGGCGCACCGCCGAGATCATCAAGAGGCAATCGTGGTTTTCCACGGGCACGCTCATGATCGAGCGGTTAGGGCACCCTCCCGTGGATCGCATCGACCGGGGTGCATGGCCCAAGGAGCCCAAAGTGCTCGGCATGGTGGATGCCCACCTGCCCAAGGCCCCGGACCAGCCGGGCATCTGGGAAAGCGTGCGGCCTCTCCTCGAGCAGCTCGTCCCCGATCGCTTGGCCGAGATCGACGCGTATCGCCTGGAATACTTGGCGGGGTATTGATGGGCATGTCGGATTACGGGAGCCATTTCTCCGTGCTGGCGGCCGTCGTGGCCCAGACGACGGGCCCCGTCCTCGAACTCGGCGTGGGGGATTACTCCACGCCGATGCTCCACTACATGTGCCGGGGGCGCCTCCTCGTCAGCGCCGACAGCGACCTCGAGTGGCTCAAGCGGTTCACGGCCTATGCGTGCCCGCGCCGGCACGAGTTTCAGCATGTGACCGATTGGGCCGCGTGGCCCATGCCGGAATCCACGTCATGGGCCGTGGCCTTGGTAGACCACGCCCCCGGCGAGCGCCGCGTGGAGGAGATCAAGCGGCTCAAAGGGCGGTGTAGGTTCATCGTGGTGCATGACACCGAAACCGACTACGCCACGGGTGCCAACTACGGTTACGAGCCGGTGCTGGCCACGTTCGCATACCGCAGCGACTTCCGGCGCTACCGGCCCTACACCACGATCGTCAGCGACGAGGCCCCTTTCCCCATCGAGGAGTGCGATCGCGCGTGGAGGCCCCCGGCATGACGAGATCCTTCGTCAACGTGGCCTTTGCCGAGCGTTACTGGCCCTATCAGGTAAGGCTCGTGGAGAGCTTGGAGCGCGTAGGCTGGCAAGGCGGGATCGTCAAATGGCGGGGCGAGTATCCGCCCCAGAGCCCTACCCATCACGCGGTGCATTATGCCTTCAAGCTCTTTGCCTTGGAGTATGCGCTCAAGCTGGGGCACCGGACGCTCCTCTGGGTGGACTCCCGCGTCTACGCGACGGCGCCTGTTGAGCCTTTGTTCGACCAGCTCGAACGCGACGGCTATTTCCTGGTCCACGGCGCCGACATGCTCGGCAACTGGACCAGCGACGACTGCCTGGCCCATTGGTCCATGAACCGCGACGAGGCGATGGGGGTCTGGCTCCTCTCGGGCACGTATATCGGATTCGATCTTGGAAACTCTCTAGGGCGAGAAATCTTTCGCGAGTGGCAATGGCATTACGAGCAGGGACGCTTCATGGGAGCGCGCAGCAAAGATCCGCGCTGCCTGGGCCACCGCAACGACGAGGTGCCCTTAAGCTTCATGGCCCACAAGATGGGCCTCAAACCGACCTCCATCACGGACGTCCACCAATGGCTCAATAGCGAGAACGATTTATGCTCGAGTCCATCTACGAGCACAGCGTAAGGACGGACCTCCTGGCTCCCGGCGAGCCCGTACTCGACGTGGGGGCGAGGAACTTCGCCTTTTCCAAGGAGCTGGTCCGTCGCGGCTTTGAGGTCTACGCCATGGAGCCCGATCCTTACATCCTCGATCCGGGGTTGAAAGGACTCACCTTGATTCGCCGCGCGCTCGTGTGGCGGCAACTATGCGGGCCCCAGCCTTTGGCGATGTTCGGAAACGGGACCGGAAATCATTTGCTCACCCAGACGATGGCGCGCCCTTCCGAGTGTACGGTCGTCGCCGTCGAGTGCGAGGATCTCGAAACCGTCATGTGGCGGACGGGGATCGGCTCCTGGGGCCTGGTCAAGTTGGACTGCGAGGGTTGCGAGTATGACATCCTGCGCACTTGGCCGGGGCCCGTGGCCAAAGAGATCAGCGTCGAGTTCCACGATCACATCGGGGCTAATCCCCACAAGGACGACCCGGAGCGGATCTACCGGGTGATCTTGGATCATCTAGCCCCTTGGTACACGGCGGTCCAGCATGAACGGAGCGTGCGGCATTGCATCGGCACGCCGAATTATTGGGATACCCTCTTCGTCCTGACGAATCTACTGTGAAGCTCGTCGCTCTTACTCTGGCGCGCAACGAGGATTGGATTCTCGGCATGACCGGCCGGATCGCGCTCCGGTGGTGCGATGCGTGGGTGGTGGTGGACCATGCCAGCCAGGATGGGACGTGCTCCATAGTCCGCCAGATCGCCGACGAGCATCCGGGCCGCGTGCATCTCCATCACTGGCCGCACGCCGAACAATGGGACGAGATGGACGCGCGGGACTTCTCCTTGGCCAAGGGCCGAGAGGCGGGAGGCACCCACTTCGCCATCGTCGATAGCGACGAGTTCCTCACGGCCAACCTCCTCGGTCAGGTGCGGCCCATGTGCGAGAGCCTGAAGGATGGCCAGCTCCTCGATCTTCCCATGATCCCGGCATGGCGCGCGCTCACGCGATATCGGGACGACTTGTCCGTGTGGTCCCATGCTTGGCTCACGCTGGCCTTCAAGGACGTGCCTGGGCTCATCTGGAAAGTGGGGGAAGGCGGCTACCAACATCATAACCGGCCCCCCTGCGGAGCGCGGGAGGCTCGCCGCTATCTGGGCGACAAGCGTTACGGAGGCGTGGTGCATGCTCAGTTCGCCAACTGGCGGCGGCTCAAGGCCAAGCACGCGCTCTACCCGATGGTGGATCACTTGCGTTGGCCGGGCCGGGAGAGCGTGAAGGAACTCAATCGCAAGTACGCTCAAGCCCTGGACGAGACGGGACTGGTCACCACGGCTTGCCCCCCGGATTGGCTGGAATCGTATCATGGACTCATAGGGGACTATTTTCATCCCGAGGGAGTGCCGTGGCAGGAAAAGGAAATAGAGCGTTTGATCGCGCGTCATGGGCGGGGGGCCTTCGCCGATCTCGATTTGAAAGGGTTCTAGTGGAGACGCCCGCTCATCCCCCGCTGACCGCCGTGATTCTGTGCGGCGGCAAAGGCCAGCGCATGGGGCCGGACGCCCCGCCCAAGTGCCTTACGCCGATCCTCGGGAAGCCCATCTTGGGCCGGATCGTGGAGCATCTGGCGCCGTTCGTGAGTCGGTTCCTCATCTGTGTGGGCCACCGCGCCGGCGAGGTGGAGCGTTGGCTCTACGATCAGCCCTTTGCCGGCGTCACCTCGAACGCAGGGGAAACCGCGTCCATGCTGGCGAGATTGATCCATGCGAGGCCGCTTATCGACCCTGCCAGCCCGTTCCTCGTGTGCTATGGTGACGAATGCTCCGACGTGGATATCGCCGCCTTGCGCGCCAAGCACGCGGAACTCTCCGCCACGGTCACGGTGACGGCCGTGCAACCTAGGTGCGACTTCGGCGTCCTCGAGCCCGAAATCGACTTGGACCGCGTTCCTACGGATCGGGTCTGGACCTTCCTGGAAAAGCCCATTCTCCCCTTGTGGGTCAACATCGGCTTCATGATGATGAGCGGGACGGCGTTCGATTCCATGAGCCCGGATGGAGAGATGGACTTCCTTCTCCGCGCCTTGACCGAGACTCGCCAACTGGGCCTCTACCGCCACAAGGGCCTCCGCTTTACGGTCAACACCCCGAGGGACGTGGAACTTGCCGAGGTGAGGCTTGCGGAATAAGCGTGTCCTGGTGACGGGAGCGAGCGGATTCATCGGGAGCCACTTGACCCACGCGCTCCTGGAAGAGGGCGCCCACGTGGGCGTCACCGTCCGCTACTCCAACGTGATCAAGTGCGAGCGCTTGCGCGATTGCTGGGACGACATCCACGTGATCGAGGCCGACGTGCGCAATCGGGGCGCCCTGGCAGGGGTGGAGGCGTTCAATCCAGAGGTCGTATTCCACTTGGCGGCGTATGTCCACGTGGGGCAGTCCTTCACGCAGGTCGAGGAATGCTTCGACGTCAACGCCAAGGGCACGGCCAACATCCTCGACGTCTCGAAGGGTGCCGCGAAGTTCGTCTACCAGTCCTCGAGCGAGGTCTACGGCCACCAGGATCGGGTGCCTTTCACGGAGGACATGACGCCGAACCCGATCAGCCCCTATGGAATCACCAAGTACGCGGGCGAGCTCTACTGCCGGATGAAGCAAGGCATCAAAGGCGGCCCGGCCATCGTCGCCGTCCGACCGTTCAACGTCTACGGACCGTATCAATCTTCGAAAGCCTTCATCCCCGAGATGATCGTGCGGATGCTCAAGGGCGAACGCGTCCAAACCACCCAAGGCGAACAGACTCGCGAATACAACTACGTCAACGACGTGGTCGACGGCCTCCTGGCCCTGGCCCGCCATGACGGCGAGCTCCCCGGCGTGATCAACCTGGCCAGCGGCAAGGACTACGCCATCCGCGAGCTCGTCCTCAAGATCGCGGACATCACGCGCACGAAGTCCAAGCTCGAGATCGGCGCGATCCCTTATCGGCCTACGGAGATCTGGAAGATGGCCGCCTCCAACGACAAGGCCAAGCGGTTACTAGGCTGGGAACCCAAAGTGTCTTTCGAGGAAGGTCTCAAGGCTACCGTGGAATGGTTCCGCTGGTATCTTGAGGCCGGACGATCCCTCTGGAGGAGCCCATGAGCCGGACCATCATCGAAGAGCGCGGAGTACGCCTCGAGGTCGAGGCGATCCAACCGATCGAGGATCAAGTCCTCCTCCGAGGCTATCGCAACGACCAAAGCCAAGGCGGCCTCTACCTGCCCTACGGGGAGGCCACCGAATGCTTTATCGGCGAGGTGCTCGCCCTCGGGCCCGGCGGCGTGGTAACGGAGACGGGCGAACGTTGCCCCATCAAGCTAGCGCGCGGCGAGCGCGTGATCGTGATGAAGTACGCAGGCGGCCCTCTCCGCTTGAAAGGCGTGGATTATAAGATCATCCGCGAGCACGGCGTGTGGGCCAAGATCAAGGCCGAGATCGCCGGGGAGAGGGTCGAGATCATGGAGGTAGAGCCCTATAGCGATCACATCCTCGTCAAGCTCAAGAACGAAGGTCGCACGCGCGGCGGCCTGTACTTGGCCACCAAGCCGCAAACCAAGTACGCCGTCGCCCAAGTCGTGCGGGTGGGCTTGGGCAAGCGGGACATGAAAACCGGTCATACTCCCGCCATGGAACTCTCCCCCGGACAGGACATCCTCATGCTCCGGTATAGCGGGGCGGTGGTCAAGGTGCTGGGAGTGGAATACCGGCTTATCGAACCGGCCGACGTGATCGCGCTCGTGGAGGAGGAATAGGCTCATGGAATGGGAATGGAAGATCGGCGTCCTGAACGGCATCGGAGTGGCCGTGTGGGAACAAAAGGAGAACTCCTTCAAGAAGATCACCGCGCTCGTCGTGACCCAAAACGGCGTGGTCTTCATCAAGAGTCCGCTCGGCCTGGTGATGCCCCAAGTAGAGGAGTGGGAAGCGGAAGGCGTCGTCCTCATGAGCGCCCCCGCGAGCGAGGGTGTCATCGGACAAGTACGCCCCTTGTGGGGAGGCAAGATCATCCCGGCGAATGGATTCATCCCGAGGATTCTTCCGGGGGGCGCATGATCCAAGCCCAGCTCGAGCTCGAACGATTCCTAGATCGGCGCGTCAAGCCGTTTGCGGATGCCCTTATCGCCTTGGCGGCCAGCATGGGGCGGCAACCCCAGGAAGGCGATGCCTTGAACGCCCTGGCTCGGCTCATGCAGGAGACGCTCATCCTGGCGGATCTCCACGGGCGCAAGCGCCTGCTCATGGAGCTGGATCACTCCCGCTGGCGCGGGAAGTTCGCGGAGTATATCAGCCCCATCGTCCCGAGCGTGCCCTTCGAGGAAGCCCTCGAGGATCTCCTCCAACGCGAGCCGCGCCTGGCCCGGAGCGCCGAGGAAGTCAGCCGCCTCTATAGCACGGGCAAGGTATTCGCCATGGCCCACAGTTCGAGCATGATCCTGACCCAGCGCATCCAAGCGAGCCTCCGGGCCATCATGGAAAGCGGCGAAGGGCTGGACAAATCCGAGAACGAGATCCTGCGCATCGCTACCGAGGAGAGCCACGACTTCGCGCGGAGTTATGCCGCTACGGTCTATCGGACCACCGTCAGCACGGCCTATGCACAGGGCCGCTTTGAGCAAGCCAAAGACCCCGACGTCGCCGAGGCGATCCCGGCCTTCCGGTTCGTGGCCCTCTTGGATGATCGCGTCCGCGACAACCACGCCGCCGCCGACGGCCTGATCGCGGCGACGGATGATCCCATCTGGCTTACGATGCGTCCCCCCTTGGGCTTTCAATGCAGGTGCGGACTCGAATTCGTGAGCGTATTCGACCTCGAGCGCCTGGGGCGCATTAAAGGCGGCGTGGTGACCCGCTATGAGCCGCCCGGTTTCGCCGCCGCCGGACCCGATCCCGGATTCCGCCCCGGAGGGATGATTCGCTAATGCCCGCCAACAGCGCCAAGATCGTATTCTGCGTACAACTCCCTAACAGCCTTTATAGGCGATTGCACGCCGCCACGATTGTACGCGGCGAGACTAAGGCGTCCTTCGTCCGTAGAGTCATCTACAACGCCTTAAAACGGGAACCCCGCGCAAACGGATATCCTACATAGCTTATATAAGTTCACAGTATCTTACCCGCAACCCCTAGCGCATCACATTCCAAGCCATTAATATGCTTGCGTGACAGTCGCCACCAGGAAAAAGCCCGCTCCCGACCTGGCCCGCTTTGCCCTCACAGATGAGGAGCAAGCCTGCGTCAGCGCCAAGATCAAGAAGCTGAAGGACGAAGGCTACGAGCAGGACCAAGCCGTCGCCATCGCCATCAAGCATTGCGCGCCGGAGAAGTCCAAGAGCGCTAAAGGCGCCGCCTACGGGCAAGGCTCAAGCGCGCCGCAGACGGTGACGGTTTCATCCAGCGATACGACCGCCATCCAGCATCCGCTCGTCAAGATCAACGGGGCCAATCACCGCGCGATCGATACGGGCGACGGATTCTACGTGGTGCCGGATGTGCCCGTTTTCAGCGAGATCGAGAAGGGCGTCAAGGGCGCGCCCCGCGATATCGACAAAGCGTGGCTGGAAGAAGCCGTCGCCATCAACCGCAAGGAGTACGGCCAAGGGAGCTTCACGGGTCCGCTCCACATCGGCCACAACAAGGCCGTGGAACTCTCCGACCCCGCCTTCGCGGGATACTTCACGCTCAAGCGGGTGGGCCCGTACGTGCTCGATGGCGAAGTCAAGGCTACGATCTACGCCGACTTCAAGATGACCGCCGCCGCCTTTGATCTGGCCAAGCGGGCGGAACTCCCCTACGTCTCCGTCGAGATCCACGATTGGGACTCCAACCGGATCGACTCGGTGAGCTTCCTCAACTCCAAGCCGTCGTACTTCCACTACGCGCTCTTTACGATAGGGGAGATCGTGAAAGACGAAAGCGCCCGATTCGCCGCCGTGCTCAGGGCTCCGGCTCACTTTCAGGACGACGACGAGAACGGCGATAAAGACAAGAAGCCCCCAGCCGCCACCGACGAAAAGGCCCCGCCTCACAAGGAGCCCGACGGCGACGAGGGGGGTCAAACAGCCGCCCATTGCTGCGCCCACTGCGCCATGTACGGCGAACAGATTTCGAGGATGGCCCGGATCATGGGCATGTCATTCGGAGGAAAAATGGAGATCAAGGACGAGAAGCCGAACGCCACTCCCGTCGAGCAGAAGCGGGAACCTCCCGCCCCGGGGGCCACCCTGCAGGCTGAGGCCCAGGCCGCCGCCAAGTTCGCCGCCATGGCCGACAAGATCGCCGCGCTCGAAAAGGACGCCGACGGCCGTAAAGCCGAGGAGGCCGCCAAGATCCTCGAGGCCAAGGCCGTGGAGGATCTCAAGGGCTTCGTCCTCGGGGAGTCCACCAAGGCGGGCCTCGCCAAATTCTCCCGCATGGGGGAGGACCACCTCAAGGCGTTCGTGGCCAGCGTCAAGGAAGTGGGCACGAAAGCCCCTGCCCGTACGCTCGCCGAGTACGAGCAAGGCAGCGTGGCCGCAAGCGATCCGGCCATCGCCAAGTTCCAGCAGATGGGCCCCGACAAGCTCGAGAAGGCCGCCAAGTTCGCCGCCGAACACAGGCGCATCAAGGCCACCCCGGCCGGCCGGGGCATGCAGACTACTGAAGAGCAGTACATCGAATTCCGTTTGAAAGAAGAGGGGAGGTAACCTAGATGGCCGCTCTCACCACCGCGACCCCCCGCCGGTATCGCCCTTGGGGAATGTCGGTCACGCAGAACTGGCGCGTGGCCAACACCAATACGATCTACGTGGGCGCTTGGACGGCGCTTCCCGGCACCGGCGGCCTCACGTCCAACCGAGGCTATCTGGTTCCCTACCAGAACATCGCCACCATCGAGTGGGCCGGGATGGCCATTCCGGGCGGCACGCCGGGGGATCTCTCGACGACCAACACCATCGTCGGGAACACGTCGGCGGCTCCCGTGGTGGAAGCCACGACGGAGGCCGGGCCTTTCATCTTCGAACGAGCCACCGTGACCGGCGTGAGCGCCCAGACCGACGTGGGCAAGGCGTTCTACGCCTCCAACGACAACGACCTCACGCTCACGGCGGCGGTGAGCCCGGCGGTGGGCCGGATCATCTACTGGTATTCGTCCACCACGGCGGACGTGCTCTTCTACGGCTACCTGGCGGCCATCGTAATCTAAGGAGAATTGAGAGATGGGTAATCCCGTTGCGCTGGGCGCGCTCCTCACCCCAGGACTCAGGGCCGAATTCGCCCGCGTGTATTCGGAATCCTACCTCGAGGAAGGCGCTGATGTCGATGCGATCGTCGCCACGGTGCCCTCGGACAAGATCAAGGAGATCTTCGGCTACCCCGAGAGCGCTCCTTATCCCGTTCGCTGGGATCGGGGCAACCTGATCGGATCGAAGTCCTTCAAGTCGATCCAGAACACGATCATCAACCGGAATTGGGGCCGCCGCATCTACATCCACTCCGACGACGTCGGCGACGAGCAGACCGGTCAAGCGTGGAACCAAGTGCGAGAGCTGGGGCGCAACTGGGGCTCTCTCAGGAGCAGGATCTTCTCTCAGTACATCCAGAACGCCACCGACAACGATCTCCTGCCCACGGTGCCCAACTCCGCAGACGGGAGCGCGCTCTACATCAGCACGACCCGGTTCGGCGTCTCGGGCGGGAACATCGTCACCCAGTCGGGCTCGACCACCGTCCAGCAGCTCATCAACGACCTCTTCGACGTCAAGCGGCGTTACATCGACTTCCAGAACACGGAAACCCAGCCCCTCCTCGACCCAGGCATCATCCAGAACAAGGGATTGCACATCTTCTACGGCAGTTCGATGAACCAGCTCTTCGAGCAGGGCTTGAAGGCCGCCGTGGTCGCCATCGGGGCCAACACCACGACCTCGAACGCGGGCGTAAGCAACCTGGTCATGGCGACAGGGTATCCCATCACGGTGACGGCCACCCAGAGGATCACGAACACCGCCTTCTACACGTTCATCAAAGGGCTGCCGACCGAAAAGCGTCCCCTCACCCGGTTGGTCCGCGAGGGCTTCAGCGAGGCGCAGGGCAACTGGGAAACCAGCGATCACACGCGCGACACCGGCGAGCTCTACGTGCAGTTCCGCAGCCGGGAAGGCTGGGGGTCGATGGTTCCGTACGCCACGGTGAAGGTCGTATAGAGAAATTCCACCTGGGGCATTCCGCCCCAGTCCGGTAGTCGGAAAGGAGAACGCCATGCCCGAAGAGAAAACGGCCGCACCCTTGCTCGCGGATGTAAGTCCCATCCAGCCCATCGTCGCCGATAAGGAACGCGCCGAGTACGAGCGCCGGCGCGGAACGATCATCAAGAAGCGCGACGAGAAGAAGGCGCTTTACTGGTTCGGCACCCTGCCGGGGCCGCTCTCCTACAAGCTGTGGAATAACGGGGTGGAGATCCTCTTCCCAGGCAACGAGGACTTCGAGAACATCGGCCACGTGGATCCTCTCCGCAATCCGCGCGGCTGGATGGGCAAGTGCAAGCACTTCCAATCGCTCAACATCGCGGGATTGGAATTCCCGGCCTACACCAATCCGCCCAGCATGACCGATACCGGCGAGTACGGCCCCGGCGACGTGCGACCCGGCCATTGGAGCCAGCTCGACGCGGAACAGATCGTGAAGGTGAGGGAAATGGCCTTCAAGGTGTTCTATCGCGCCAGCTCCGAGAAGCGCGGCTACGTCGTCAAGGAGGACAGCATCGGCTACACGGCGGACCCGATCGACATGCCCTTGGCCCATTACGTCTACCTGGTGCCCCTCAAGAGCATCGCCCAGATCCCGCAGATCAACGACTTCTTCATGAATCCGCCTAAATCCTTGGCGGGGGATTAGGGGGACATATCGCGACTCCAACAAGGGCAGAGGTCGAGGCCGGATGGAAGAGCGCCGTCGATCTCCTCGAAGAGGCTAGAAAGTGGGGCGAGGTCAACTCCAAGAACGTGATCAGCCTCATCGATTCCCTCGACCAGAACGTTGAAAGCGACTGGCCCGATGAGATCACCGCCGCCGAGCAGGCGATCCGGGCCGCCAGCGCGGGGATCGTGAGCGCCACGGTAGCCCAAGCGATCCAGAGGCCCTTCCTCAAGCAGTATTGCAAGACCGTCATCGGCAAGGGCAACATCGCCAACGACGCCGACATGCTGAACGAGCTTTACTTGTACTTGCAGGCGCAGCCTCGCTACGTGCAATCGCGAGGATTCACGTACGGGAGCCCGGCGGCGGCCGGGGCCAACGTGGGCAACGGCCAGATCGTGCGCCTCACCAAGGACAGCTACAACTTCGACATCGAGAATTGCTTCGTCGAGAGCAAGCGCGCCCGCTGCCTGGCCGACCAGAATACCGGCACCCGGCGGGGCGAAGAGATCTTCGAACTCAGGGGCCAGACCCAAGCCAGGGACGATCTCGAACGCTCCGGGAGCGGGATCATCGCTACGCTCAACTCGCTCACGACGGACCAGTCGCTCCTCTTCAACGCGTCGTGGAGCCAGTCCGGAGGGACGGCAGCGGCCCCCACCTCGATCACCAACTGGACCGCGAGCGCCACGGTCTCGAGCACCAACTTCAGCTTCGACAGCACCAATTTCTTCAGGGCGGCGCCTTCGGATGGCACGACTTCGTACGCGCTCAATGTCAAATCGACCACGACCTTGACGCAAAAGCTCTCCCTGCGGGGTACGGTCGTCCGGCGGGATCGCCCCTACTTGGTGGCCTTGGCGTGGAATCGCGCGGTGGGCACGGCCTCGGGGACGCTCGTCATCCGCATGGGGAGCGTGAGTTCAACCGTGGTCGTTTCCGCGCAGACCGGTTGGAACATCACCCTTTGCCCCGGCACCTTGGGACAAGCCGACTGGTATCGCAACTGGCAGCAAGACGATCCCTCCATCCAGATCGATTGGACCCGGACGGCGGGGAGCCTTCTCCTCGATGACGTGCTCTTCGTGGAAGGGACGCTTTTCGACAGCACCTACTACTGGGCCATCCCCGCGAGCGTGGCCACCTGGGCGCCTTGGCGCTACAACGACGAGTTTACCTGGGCCGACAGCGCCATCGATTCCAAGATCCAGAAATGGATCTGGCGCGCATGGAATACGTACATGCCGCATAGCCTGGGCAGTTCGATCAGCTTCGCCGATCCTTAGGAGGCCGCATGCCCATCGACGGATTGGACGTACGCTCCGACAACTTCAACGTCTCGGCGCCGGGCGCCAATACGGACATCCTGGCTACGGCGCTCACGCCGCGCTACGGAGCAGCCTTCCGCGTGACGGTAGTCCTGGCCACCGCGAGCGTATTCAACGCGACCGTGACGAAATCGGGCACGACCTTTACCTGCGGGCTCAATCAGAGCGTGGCCTTGAACGCGGGGGATCTCTATACGTTCACCTTCGGCGTGTCCAAATCCAACGCCTACAACTTCCGGGTGGAAACCAACGGGGTGATCAACGTGCTCCAGGTGGATGAAGTCGATACGGGGGTGATCTAGTGGGGTTCCCGTATCCTCAAGGACTTCTCCAGAGCAAGGTTGCCATCGGAGGGAGCGGCAACCTGGGCGACCTGGGTGGCTCGATCAATGTCCAGACGGCTTCAACGGCGCCCGGCAGCACCGCTGAGGAAGTGCTCTACACCTACACGATCCCGGCCAACACGTTCGACAAGAACGGGCGCTTCATCTGGTTCTGGTGCCAATTCCTTCACGCGTCCAACGCCAATTCGGTCACGGCGCGCCTGCGCCTGGGCGGCCTGACGGGCACGGTGCTGGGCACGATCACCTCGATCGTGTCGGCGGCGCGATTGGGGCTCTACGGATACGTCATCCGCACCGCGTCGAACGCCCAGAAGATCTGCCTCGAGGGGCACAACGGCGCTAGCGGCGTCAATCAACCTCAGGTGACGGACACGCAAACGGACACGGGGACGATAGCCCTCGTCATGACGGGCGAGGCGCCCACCACCGCCACGGACATCTCGGCGGAAGCGATGGTCCTCCAGGTAGGGGGATGAGGACGCCGCATGCAAGCCTTTCCAGGAGGCCAAGGGATTCCGTTCGGGAAGTTTCCCATCGGCACGACGGGGACTTTTGCCGACGCCGTTAGCGTCGTCCAAGTCAACAGCGCTTCGGTGTTCGTCGACATCGCTGGGGCAGCCCTCATACTCTACAGCTACACGATCCCGGCTAATACGCTTGCCAGGAACGGGAGCTTCGTTTTCATCGCGTGTCAATGGCTCCACGCAGCCAATACGAATGCTGTCACTTGCAATCTCAAACTCGACGGCATCTCGGGGACGACGGTTCTCGGTTTCAACTCGTCGGCTTCGAGCGCCGTCATCGCCATGTCCGGCTTCCTGATCCGCACGGGCGCAGGCACGCAGAAATTCGTAGGCGAGGCCAGGAATGGCGGCGCCTACGTCAACATCGCCCAAGTGCTCAGCACCAAGGATGAGACGGCAGACATCACTTTCGACGTGATAGGCCGCTGTATTACCCAAGCGAATGACCTGTCGGCCGAGATGGCCGTGTACGCCGTGGGAGGTTAGGTGGCTCTGACCGACGAGGTCCAGGCCCGTTACAGCTCGCAAATCCTGATCAACGTCACGAACCCTCAAAACACCGCCGCGACCTCGATCGATACCACTCGGCTCAACAACGCCATCACCGACGTCCAAAGCGAGTTCAAGAAGCGCGGGATCACCTACGACAACACGGTCGATACCCATATCGCCACGGCGGTGCCGGGAGTGTTCGCGCGTCTCCTGCTCTTTGCGGCCCAGGACGGCTCGCGGGAGATGTGGAAGGAGTTCCTGGAGGACGTCCGCTTCCTTTCGGAAACCACGAGCCGGGACCGCATCAAGCCCGACACCGACAGCCTCCTCGACAAGAGCGCGGACGTGAGCGGGGCCCTACCCGCATTCGACAAGGACAACTTCAGGGGGTACGTCGTGAACCCGCCCAGCCAGCCTTCCAATCAACCCGATTGAACCATGGTTGAACCTCGCGGCCCTTTCGTTGAGATCGAGCGGAAACTCGGAAGGCTCGGCGATCTGCTCTCGAATACGGAATCCATCCTGAAAAAGATAGGGGCTCTCGGCGTAAAAAGCGCCCAGCGGGCGTTCAGGGATCAGAAATTCGGAGGCGTCTCATGGCCCGCCCGCTATGAAGGCATGGAGCCGCCCTTCATCAACATCGCGGGAGCCTTGGCGGACTTTGAATCGGGACGCGCCCGTCCCAAGCCGAACCGTTTTCAGGATCGCCCCGCGCTCATCGACGAAGGTTTTCGAGGCGGTTTGCTCGCTTCGATCTCCTGGCAGCTTTCAGGCAAAGACGCCGTAGAATGGGGCTCCACCAAACCTTATGCCGAAACGCATCAGCTTGGGTTGCCGTCCACGACGCGCATCAGTGTGGCCGGTAAGCGCCGAGTGCAAGAATGGCTGTTTCAAAAAAGGGCGCCTTTTGCTCCTCGAGCGGGACGTGAAGGCTACGTAGACAAACTCTGGCCGCCTGCCGTGCGCGGAGAGCATACGGTGAACACCGCAGCGCGGCCGTTCATCGGAATTACCGACGAATTGGAAAGCGAGATCATTCAGACGATAGAACGCTTCGGAGAGGTCAAAGCCTAAGTGGCCACTCCCGCCGCACGGAACATCCTGCGCGTGCCTGGGCGCTTATGCGTGGCACCTACGGATTTGACTGCCGATTTCCCCCATGGCGGCACGGCTCTAGGGGTGACTCGGGACATGGAATTCCGATTCGGCTACCGCACTTCCATAGCCACGGCTGAGGAATGGGGCGGCGTGCCGAATCGAATTTTCTACGAGGGCGAGACGTGCCTTCTAGGGGCCGTGCTCCGCGATTATGACGGGGACATGATCAAGCGCATCTTTCCGAATACCGCTACGGCGAGCCAGACGAACGACGTCACCATCAATAACGAGATCGACGCAGGCAACCGCGCAGGATACGATCTCTCGGGACTCGCGATCAAGGTGCTCTTTAGCCCCCTGGCCGTGGACCGGCATCAATTCATCCTCCTCTACAATGCGATCCCCGTAGTGGAGGAGACGTCGCTTTTCAACCTGTCGATGGCCGATGAGATCGGGCTCACGGTGCTTTTCTACGGCACTCCAGACACGAACGGAAAGGTCTACCAGATAGGGCTCCGTGATAACATGAGTCTGTCATGATGCCGGACGCGTTTATGCTCGATTCGGGCTTCCTCTCGAACGAGGAAGCGATCACCGAAGATCACCGATCGGCTCTCAACGAAGCCGCCGAGCTCTATCTCAGGGCGGGCGGTTTAGTAGATTTTGCTCTTTGGCGTACGCTGGGAACCGAAAGCAAGGCCGCCTTCGTGCGCGCTAACGAGCGCATCTGGAGGACGAGGGCGAGCCTGATCGGGATGGCGAGCCTGTCGGAAGTCCACGCCGCCTTCGTGGAGGATGAAGAAGCGGGTTATCGGGCGGCCTCCAGGGTCCGCCTCGCTCGGGCTCTCGATGCCGTGGAAGGACGACTCAAGATCCGACGATGAACACTTATCAGGTATCTCGTCAAGTTCGGTATCTTCTCATTTCGAGGAATTGGACGGGATCGTCGAACAAAGTCTTCGGCAGCGGTTCCGTGCTGGTCAGCCAGCGCATCGGCGAAGAAGCCAAAACCATGCTCCGTTCTCCTTTTGCCCTCATCCGCATCGAGGACGGAACGATAGATCCCCTATCTAATCAGCAAGCCGATTATATTCAGCAACGCTTCGGGGTCTTGGTAGGATCGGCCACTCCTGGAGATCACGTGGGGGAAAAGGCCCTTCTCGGCGCCAACATTCCCGATCGCACCAAGAGCGAAGGGCGAGGCATCCTCGAACTTGAAGAGGAGCTCTTTGCCGCGATAGAGTTCCTCAACACGCAAAACGGCGTAGTCACCCAGTTCAAAGCCGCGAGCGCCGTAGGCGCCGAGTTGGACCCAGCCTTGGGATACGTGGCTTATCGCACCTACAGCTTTGAGGCTCTTCTTACGGCGGATCGTTACTATCACGCTCCGCGCAAACTCGCCGCGACGGGCGGCGTAGGGAGCGTGAGCTTGACCTGGCAGTTGCCGCCGGATCGATACGACCGCTTTAGGATTCTCCTCCGGCGGGCGACGGGGAGCACGGCTCCCGCCGATCAAACCGCCGGGACGGCCGTCACGCTCGGCTCCAACCTGGCCACGAGCGTGACCGACAGCGGCCTCTCGGCCGGAACCTACAGCTACAGCGTGTTCTGCGCCTATGACGAGACGAACGCCACCCCCGCCCAGGAGGACCGCTACAGCGGCGTGGAGAACGGGATGCAAGTGACCTCCATCACGGTGACGTAATGGCTACTATATCGAATGAAGCCCGGATCAAGGTCACGCTCGACGTCGCCAAGGCTAGACGGCAGCTCGAGGATCTCAAAAAAGAATTGAGAGGCGCGCGCCTTACCGTGGCCGACAAGACCACCCTAGATCGAGAGCAAAAGGAAAGAGCCGTCGACATCGCCAAGAGAACCGAGGAAGCCAAGAAAGAGATCCGCAAAGAGGAGGCATCCGCCAAAAGCAAAGTGAGCTTAGGAGCAGTGCTGGGGGCATCGCTTTTGGTGGCCCGAACCATAGAAACCGTAGTGCCTCCCGTGACTACGGCGCTCGTGGCTGGAGCTGAAGCCATTCCTGCCGCGCCTTTCTCGGGGGCGTTGCCGTTCGATCAACTGGCTCGCAAAGTGGACGAGATCGCCAAGGCGCTTTCAGACAGGATTTCCGAATTGGCCGCCCGCGTGTCGGCGGTGCGGCCCGCGTTTGAAAGAGCCAAACACTGGACGGTGGCTCGCACGGTTCTGGGGGGAGCTTCTCCATCCATCACGGAGATGCTGGCCGATTGGGGAGACTTTCAGGAAGTCTATCGGACGCTCAATCAATCCGACCGGCAGAAGCAGAAGATCTTGAAAGAGATCGTCAGTCAAGCGCTGGCGAACTCCGTCCTGCAAATGATTAATTGGGGCCAGGGAAACTAATGGCGACTCGCGAGCTGAGCATCACCTATGGAGGCACGACGTTCGGCGGCTCTTCAGGCCGTGAGATCTCCAATGCGATCATCAATACGAAAAAGTTCCAGGAGGCTTCCGTCGAATTCGACTTCTATATCTACAAGACGACCGAAGCCGCATTCTCCACGGAGATCACGGCGGTAGAGGACGCCCTCCGAAAGCCGTTCCAAGACCTGACCATCACCCAGGGCTCCACCGACATTTACACGTACAAGCAAAGCACCAACACCGGCTTGGACGCCCAACCGGAGATCCTCAAGATGGAGCCCGGAGCTACCGGGCGCAGCCGCCGTTATAGGGCCCGAATCACCGTAGGCTTGCCCGCCAATACCACGGCAGAGCTTCAAAGCGGATTGAGGGAGCATACGGTAGAGGTCGCTTACGATCCCGCCAGGATCAGGACCGTCACGATCACCGGAACCGTCACGGCCGTAGGGGGCAGCAACGCGAGAACGCAATACGAATCCATCTTTTCAGCCTTGGAATCGAGCGTCTTTACGGCGCTCAGCATCGCGGCGGCCAACAGAGAACTCATCGAAGAGCCCGTAGCGAATCACACCTACAATACGAAAACCCTCACATTCCGGCGCGTATGGAGGGAGCTCATCTTCAGCCAAGGCGGGGCGAGCCTGGATGACGCCGAGATCGTGCGTCAGATCCTCCGCATCGCTCGCAAGAAGGAGGCTCCAGGGGACACCCCCGAGACGAATCGCCTTGTCACGCTCACGCTTTCCTACGAAGCCTGGATCGACAAGACCGTCAGCACCAATCTCCGTGGGAAATACGACGGCATGCGTCAATGGCTCATTACTCAGCTCAAAGACACGTTGGGGGGCGGTTCTGTCGCGCTCATCGAAGAGATTCCCGAATTCAGTTACGACGAGAATCGGCTGAGCGTGACCATGGTAGCCTTCGGTACGGGCCCCGGAGCGCTGATCGAATTCCGACTGAGCACGGAAGATGATGAGCTCTTCGGCATCGTTCTCATCCCGGTATGGAACGGCGATCCCTTCGGCCGATACAATTTTCAAGGCCCTGGAGTACGGCGCCGCACCATCACGGACACGCGGCGCGTCCTGGCCGGTGGCGGCGGCTTTGTGGCCGGCGGACCTCGACCGCAGATCGCTCAATTGGGGATCTCCAGCGGATTCATCTGGATCTCGACCAAGAAATCCACCACGCCGTTGCGCCTGGGTTTGCCGGGAACGCAATTCGACGTCAATGAGTTGATGACGGTAGACGTCTACGAATTCGCCAATCTCGTCAAACCTACTCCTAGCGGGGCTCCCGTGGCGACTCCCGGAGGCGGCGGCTAATGCCTAAAGGTTTCATCAACGATTTGCCGATTTTAGGATCTTCCGACGCTACGTGGATCTTGCGCGAAGGGTCGCGGCCCGTGATCCAAGGTTTCGACATGATTCCCGGGGACGCCGACGCTCTTCTCAGCATCGGACCCAAGACGCTCACTCTCGAAGGTCTCACGGTCAATGGACTTTACGCGCTCAACGTAGTGGCCGGTCCCAATCCGAACATCAAGCGCGTCCTCCTGGCCGACCGGCGCTGGTTTTGGAGTTACAAAGCCGTCTATCGCGGTTATAACATCCGCCGCAACGTCGGATTCAAGCGCATCCAAGATCCTGCGGCCAGGCCCGAGGTCTTGGGCACGCAGCCCAAGATCCTTTACGCGGCCTGGTCACTCAGGGACCGCACCCCGGACCTGGACCCGGCCTCCGCTAAATGGCTAGGACGGCAGATGGTAGAAGACGTCGTCAAGACCGTTGCTCGACATGAAACCGGTGGATTGGGCGAACCGAGGGTCGTCTTTCGGGATCAAGGAGGTCTAGACGCTTTGCCGGTCGAGAATCTTTGGATAAAAGATCAGGGCGACCAAGCCATCGCCCGCGCGCTCGCTTACTTGCCGGATGCGGGCATTTATGTGGATTACGACGCGACCATCATCGTTTACCGCAAAGGCAGCGGAAGCGAATCGTCCGTCGTGGAAACCGCCGGACCCGCCACCGTAGATGGAGGCAACGCGATCCTCGTATCGAATAGCATCCTGCGCCCCGTAGCGTGCGACGTCCTTTTCACTTATGAACCGGAAGTCCGTTTCGACTTCAACGAAGCCTCCACCACCGTCATGGCAGACGACAGATACATAGAAAACGTGCTGCCGAGCCCCGACTTCTCGCTCGTCGTGGCGGGGGAGACTTTGGCTCAAGGAACGTGGATCACTTTTTCAGAAGCCCTCACCGCCTGGGGGCCGCCGCCGGGATTCAGCGGGCCGCTCAGCCAAGATGACATCCAGAAGTGCATGGTCCCGTTCATGGATTTTTGGGCCGGGCTGGAGATTTCCGGAGCCCTTAATCCGAACGCCGATTGGGCCGCCAGGATCGCCGCCATCCAACTTCACTACCGGAGAACCTACCGCATCAATCGGCATTGGATGGACAAGGTCAAGCAGCTCAAAGCCTATCGGAGCGCGACCGTCCACCCTTCAAATGGGACGCGGGCTCCGGCCTTGGCTTACGCCAACTACTCTCTCCTTGCGGGTCAAAGGGCGCTCTTCAACTTTCAAAGGGCTGGAGTGCCCACGAAGGATTTCGCTTACGCCTTGAACGTTCCCTGCTATCCTAACGACGACGTCCTCACCATCACGACGAAATCGTCCCCGGCCGTAGTGACGATTCTCGACGCCGATCAGGGCATCATCCAACTGGATTATCGAGTAGACCCCTATCGTTTCTGGGAAGCGGTGCTCCCGTCTTGGGTAACTTTGTCCGACAAAGAGAACGATCTGGACGCGAATGGGTTTCCCCTTTTCGCCGGACCTTCCGGAGATCTGGGTCATGAAGGATTCCCCGTCACTTTCGACACGCTCAATCATCTCCACTTGGACCGCCTTCCCAAGCTCAGCAAGAATCACAAGTGTTCCATCATCTTGACGGCCGTGCCCGCTCCGGGCATTCCTAACGATCAGAGGCAATTCTATCGCGTGCGCGTGCGCCCCGGCGACGTCCAGGCGATGCTGCCTTTGGCCACGTTGCAACCCGCGCTCGGGCCGGTGATGGAGGTCGTCATCGGTGAAGCCGTGGAAACGGCCCGCATCGCCTGGAACGACGCCGACAAAAGCACGATCAGCAATCTCTTTGTCGGAGAAGACGAATCGGATATGACGTCTAAGATCACGCCGCTCGTTCTCAACGCCGGGTCTACCAGTCAAAGCGGGGCCAGCCTTCAGCAGATCGCGCTCGCCGCAGCGGCGAGGATTTACGGCAGTCTGACGGACCGCTATCAAGGGCAAAAGACGGTGACGATGGCCCCCTCCATCACGCTTCAAGGATGGCTTTCGGAAGTAGCGCAATCTCTGAGAACGGACGGCAGCGCCGTCACTCAGCTTACGTTGCCCGAAAGGATTCAGCCTTTCGATCTGTTCAGCTTTCTCGATTCCAATGCTCGTGCCATGATTCTGCGCTTGGCTGTGCCGGATAAGGCTTTCTAACCATGAAGATCGGAGATTCGCGCACCAAAGGCGGGCCGGGAATCCTGCCTCTTCAGGCTCACGATCCCCGTTGGAAGATAGAAGAGCGTCCCAGCGTTCTCGCCTATCGAATTCGCACGCGCCTGGATGCCATCGATCAGTTCGGTCATTGGGTTCAGGAGGACGGCACCCTAGGGGATATCTTATGCGCCGTCCATTGGCCTAAAGCGAGCCGCGTCATCTCCGGTTGGTCGTGGGCATGGCCGAGCATCGTGGGCAAGGGAGGCGGCGCGACTTCCGCCAGCGGACCCGACAATGGAGCCAACATCGGAATCGATCTGGGGCTCTTGAATGCGAGCCTGGGATTTGCGACGCAAGGCGCGGGAGGCTTGAGCGGGGCGGTGGGGATCGACATAGGATTGCTCAATCAAACGCTCGCTGACGATCCCACGGCCCCCCCTACGGAACCGGGTTCGGGCGCCGACGAGAGCACGCCTTCCGGCGATGTGGGAGGCGGCGGCGCCTGCGCCACGGCCCCCGCGAGCGCGCTCACGCTCTTGCCGGTGCACGGAAAAGACTGGAGCGCGGACGGACGCTTCGCCGCGATCCAGGCCAACCGCCCCAAGGCCAACGGGAAGGACGCCTGGCCCAAGCCTTGTCGGGGCACCTACGGCATCACCGCCGGGGCTACCAACGAAGGCGAACAGGTCGAACTCTTCTACCAGATCGATCCGCGCCTCATCGCCGTCAACATCGCCGGGGACAAGGACATGGGCTCCATGGTCTGCGACCTCACCGAGAAGTTCGAGGTCGACATGGACCGCGTGGCGCGCCTGCAATCGGCGTTCCGGGTGATCAAGAAGCCTTTCGGAGGCGCGAACGCCATAGGCTTCCAGCTCGGCCCCAGCGGATGCCAAGACGTCGAAGGCGGCTACTTCGTGGACCGCGCCCCCGGCACCGGCGACGGGAAAAACAAGTGCATCGGCCGGGGGAGTTGGTTCGACGGAGGCCCCTTCGATTGCGGCAGCCAGAAGGACAAGCACAAGAAGGGCGTGGACGCCGACGGGAACACGATCAATGCGCTCCACATCCAGAGCGGATTCAATCTCAGGAAGAACGACGCCGAGGACGGGCCGCTTCGCATCGAACAATACATCGCGCCCTTTAGCGGCAACGTGCCGATGAAAGTCCATTTCGGTTGGGCCGGAAGCGATTGGGCCTGGTGGGCGGAAGGCTTCTTCATGCCGGTGAAAACCCGAATCCCCCCATGGCTGCCTCCTCCCAAGACGCCCGATCCAAGGCTGGATCTGAGCCTCTTCGATTTCCGCATCGACGTCCCTTCGGTCGACCTCAAGAAGGTCAAAGAGAAAGAACTCGACAAGAAAAAGAAGAACGAACGGATACTCCAGGACGTCGCGACCGTCGACAAGAACGCCAAGAAAACCACCGCCCCGAAGATCGAAAAGACCCGCTTGGGAGGCGCGACCAAGGAGATCGTCGGGACGCCCAAGCAGATCTCCGTCCCCTGCTACGTCATGAAGCCGCTCAACTACGGCAGTCAATTCAACGATCTTACCCAGCTTTCCGCCTTGGGCGGCTCTACGGGAGGCCCTCTCGACGCCGTGTTGAGCGGACCGGACGCAGGCGGGGGCGCGGGAGGAACCAGCACCTCGACGATCTCGACTACGGGCGATTTCGGCGATCTGGCGACCGGGGCTTTGGCGCAGATCAACAAATACTTCGGCGACACGCCCGTCACCATGCAGGTGCAGAGCTTTGGCGCGCAGGGGGGACAGACGGGCACGACCGGGAAAGCGGCCACGCCGGTCTTTACGGGCGGCCAAGGCGATCCGTGGGTATACACGCAGACGCCCATAGGGAATCCCAACTATCCCGGAGGCACGGCCAACGGGGGCGTCCTCATCCTGCCGCCTGAAGTCTCGATCGCCGACGACGCCGAGGCTTACGCCCCGGCAGGAATCACGAAGTCGAGCACCTATTGGGCGGTGGGGCCGGGGGCGTTCTTCGGCGCCGGGAGCGCGATGCTCGCCAACGGCCACATCAAGACGGGCCATCGCTGGGGCGTGGACGCGAGCGGGAACACGCTCTTCGAGCAGATGTCGAGCTTCGCCGTGGCGAGCCGGAACTTCCGGCTCACTACGGATAGGCTGGCCCAATTTGCCCTCGGGACTTCCACGGGCTGGGGCAACGTGGCGGGACGCTTGGAAGCCATCACCACCACGGCGAGCTCGACCGGGAGCGCGAGCGAGGAGACGCTCCAAACCGTAACGATCCTAGCCAACACGCTCGACGCCAATGGCAAAGGTCTACGCATCAAGGCGCAGGGAACGACCGCCAACAGCGTCAATGCCAAGACTATCCGGCTTTATTTCTCCACGACCCTCGTCATCTTCAATGACATCACCCCTGCTCCGGACGAGCTGATGTGGACGATCGATTGCCTCATCCTCCGATCTGGCGGGAGCGGCGTGATCGCCAGCGCCAGCATGACGGTAGGGGCGGTGACCCAAACTACCAAAGTGGTATTCCCCTCGGCCAACCTAGCGGCGGATCAGACCGTCACGCTTCGGGTGCTCGCCACGGTCGATAGCGGCGATGTGGAAACCGATGGCATGCTCGTGGAGGCCATCTCGTGACGCCGACCTTGCTCTACGACTTTGCGATCTCCCAAGCGATCCGCCAGAGGATCGATCAGCCCCAAGCCCCCAAGCCCGTGCGGGGAGATTGCAGGCTCATGGTCTATCGCAAAGCGGCCGGGACGGTGGAACATCGCCAGTTCGCCGACATCCTGGAATACCTCAAAGGCAAGGAGATCTGGGTCAACGAGAGCAAACTCCTCCGGCGCCGTCTCAGGCTCACGGATCGATGGGGCGCCATGACTTGGGCTACGTTCCTCGTCCAACAGGCGCCGAGGAAGTGGCAAGTGGAATTCCATCACGACGCCTCGCCCAAGGTGGAGGACATATTCCAAGCCGACGACGGGACCGGCGTCCTCGTCATCGACCGCAACGCCGGTTACTATGTAGTCGTGCTGAATCAAGAGCCCGACTGGGAAGGCATAGGGACCGTACCGTTTGATGTCCGCACGATCCGGCCCCCGGACGAGCGCGACGTGGCTGCCTACGAGTGCGTGTGGGCCCGCGTGCCGGGGTGCTTGACCGTGCCTACGGCGGGCATCCCGTTTACGGAAGCGATCTCGGCCCAGCTCGACGTGCGGAAACTCGTCCTCCACTTGGGCCACAACGCCTACGGACTCCTCAACGCCCAGAACATCGAGAATTGCGAGCTTCCCGGCGAGGAATACGCCATCGGGGTGCCTCCCAGCAAGCCCGTCATCGCCATCGGGACTACGGTCACGCGCGCGCTTGAGACCTACGCCTTGACCGGTCAGCGCCGGGGTTACACGGAGCTCTTCATCCGGGAGGGGCACCAGTTCCGCCTGACAGAAGGCTTGCTCACCAACTTCCATCTACCCCTGGAATCGCTCACGGTCCTGGCGGCGGCGTTCGCGGGGGGCCGGGAAAAGCTGCTCCCTCTCTACGAGCAAGCCGTGGAGCTGGGATACGACTTCAGCGACTACGGGGATTCCATGCTCATCTTGCCTTGAAAGGAACCCTATGCCGGACGAAAGCAAATCCCAGGAAGCGCCCGCCCCCGTTCAAGCCGAAGTTGCGGCCGGCGGCAACGGCAAGATAAGGGAAAAGCTCGCTCAAGCCTTGCAAGCGGAGAAGGAACTCCGCGTGAGCACCTGCGCCAAGGAGCTGGATGCCCTCCTCAAGAAGCACTCCTGCGCGCTCCGGGGCTATCCTTGGCTGGACACCCAAGGCCGGGTCAAGGTCACCGTCCGCCTGGAGGATGACGAGGGAGCCGAATAGCCGTGGCGGTCTTTACCGGATACATCCCCACCAACACGACCTCGGAGAAGATCTACCGATACTTCGTCTGCGATATCGAAGCGGATCGCCCCGTAACCGGCCTCGTGGAAGGGGATCTCGCCTACACGCGAGATTCCAACAAGCTCTGGACCGCCGCGAGCGCTACCACATGGCAAGCGGTGATCGGGAGCTCGGGCACTCTCTTCACGCAGACGGCCACCGTCACCGACTCCAACAACGCCGCCGAGGTCACGCTCACGGGAGCGGGCACGGGATCGCTCACGCTGCCCGTGAACTTCCTCACGGCGGGACGGACTCTCAGGATTACTGCGGCGGGTACGGTTGGCACTCAAGCGGTGCCCGTCACTCTCAACATGAGGCTTAAGCTGGGGGGCACGACGATCTTATCCACGGGCGATCAGACGCCTGGCGCGAGCGTGACGGCGCGGGCGTGGTCGATCCAAGCCGTCATCACCTGCCGGACTACGGGCGCGACGGGGACGGTATTCGGGCAGTCGCAAGGGGGCTTCCTCCACATGGAGACGGCGGGCGCCACCGGCACGCCTACCGAGTGGGAGATGACCGCGACGGCGACCTCGACGGTGGATACCACCGGGACTCTTGCAGTCGACCTCACCGCCGATTGGGCCGCTGGCGTGGCGGCGGCGGACACCATTAGCTGCACCAACTTGATTTTGGAGGCGCTCAATTAGTCAACTACCGCCGCCTGAAGGCGGCGGCTTGTAACTGAGGTGCCTTTTGATCGGCAGACCCGTTACTTCCGGGGCCGTTGACTCGGCCCCCGCCTGCGGCGATCACCTTGGCCGCGTTCTCGTCCGCGTCAAGACTCTCGTCGCAGGATGTGCAGATAAACGTTTCTCGATCCCGAAGTCCGCGCTTGCCGCATTTGTAATGAGTCTGGCTCGTATAGGCGGGGTTCCGCTTCTCGAATCCGAGTCCTTTCATGGCTCCTTTGTACCGGACGAACTCCTGAAGCTGGAAATACGCCCACAGGCTCATCATGCGGTTTCGGTGCTTATTGGGAATCCGGGTCCGTTCCCGGATGCCTTTCAATTCCTCCATGCGGATAAGCGAGCAGCCGGAATCGACAGCTTCCTTGACGATCCGCTTGGCGATGACGTGGTTCTCGTTGGCGACACGCCTTCTCTCCCGTCCCGAAAGACGTCTCAGGACGCACTTTGCGCCCTTCGTTCCTTTGGACTGAAGAGAAGCGCGGATTCTCCAACGATCCTCACGATACTTGCGGATGTCTTTGCCGTCGCGTTTCCACCCGGTCGAAGTCGCCGCTACATTCCTGATCCCAAGGTCGACCCCGAGAACGCCTCCTCCAACGGCGTCCTTGGCTTCGGATTCGATGACGATGTTGACGAAGAATCTCCCGTCATGGGTGCGGACGAGCGTGGCAGATTGAGGCTTTTTCGTCGCGGAAGAAAAACCCTCCCGCTGGTAATCGCCGATGTCGAGCTTCGCCCGCTTCCGCCCGACGTGGGTAGAGTAGCTGATCTCATCCTTCTTGAGAATGAGCCGAAATGTGGCCTGATCAAGGCAAACAAATGTCGGGCGGTACTCGAATTTGCCCTTGAGATTGGCGGTCTTGAGCGATCCAGCAGCCCTCCGAAGCGCAGTCACGACGAGATTGGAGGTGAGCGCGTAGTTGGTCTTGATCTTCCTGTAGAGCGCGTGGTGAAGCCGGATCGCGTTCGATTCTTCGTTATCTCGTCCCCATTGGGCGATCTCCGAACAGGCTTTGGCATAACGGCTGAAGAGTTCGTTGAGCACTGGAAGGTCGTGTTCTGGAATGACGAGTTTACAGCGGATTGTCCGCGTTATCTGCACGAAGGGAGTTTAACTTGAACCGCAGTGATTGTCAAGGAGGCGCGGCTTCCTCCGTCGCCTGAAGGCGATGGTCCCCGCCGCGCAAGACTTATGACCGAAGAACGCTCCCTCCGTCGCTGGATGGACAAGATCCTCCTGGGCGCGATGGGCATGGTGATGGCGCTCGTGGGGGTGGTCTGGGGCACCATGCAGTACCAAGTCAACCGAGTGGATCAGACCCAGCGCGACTTCGGGGAGCGCGTCAAGGCCCTAGAGGTCAAGATCGAGGACGTGGATAACCGCCTGGACCGCATGGAAACCAAGCTCGACAAGATCCTTGAAAAAGTGAGATAGGAGGATTGAGATGAGGATTCCGATTCTGTTGATGACCGCGGTCGGGCTATCCGGGTGCGGGTTCGCTCAGGGATTCCGCGATGAAGGTTTGCGCCAGGTGGCCGGACTTGCCGCCGATGAAGTCGACAAGCGGCTGGGTGACGACTTTAAGGAATTGGGCGAAGGACTTCGAGAAATCCCCGGGCATTTCCCGAAGAAAGATCCGGTATCCGACACGGCGGGATATGGGCTCGGGGCTCTTCTGGCTTACGTGCTAGGCAGCGCTGGCAAAGGCTTTCTCCGGGCGCGAATGGGAAAAAACGACAAGCACATTTAACAATCTGTTCCCCTCGGCCCGCCTTGAGCAAGGCTTGTCCCCCGGCCTATGTTGGGGGTGTCGGTACGATGCCCTCCCTCTCACGCTGGCGGACGGGCCCTTACTACCTGAGCGACGGCGCAGGTCGGGGGGAATCTAAAATTGTGAACGCCCTCGACGTGGAGTATGCCCTTTTCCTGGTCCTGGGGATAGCGGGAATCGCCGCCTTGTTGTGGAGCATCGGACGCGAGGCCACCTACCGCACCAGCCGCGCGCGTTGCACCTGTGGAGCGTTCAAGCGCAGATAGCCGCCGCTGGCTTGCCCCTTATTTTTGGGGGACGGCGGTGCGGTGAGGTCGGCCCCGAATTATTTCTTCGCAAACAACCCAGAACGAGATAGACCTGGATCTACCTGGGACTTGACAAATCATGCATAATAAGGGATATTGCGGACATGAAGACTCAGCATAGGGCACCCAAGGTCAGGGGCCGGAACTGGCGAAGCGTCAGCATCTCGGCGGAGATGGCGGCTCGGCTCGAAGCACTCGCCCAAGCGGAGAATCTGTCCGTCGCCCATTGGCTCGAGCGGCATTTGACCAGGACACTTCCCGTCTTGCCTGTACCAGTTTAGGCTGACATGGCCATTTGCGGTTCATGCGGACTTTCGTGGTCGGCCCTACAAGGCCATTCCTGCGATAAAAACCTCAAAAATCAAAGGATTTTCGGGGTTAAAGAGACGAGGAGTAGGATTAGGGAATCCCCGATAACCCCCCGAAAACCTACTCTCATGAGAGATGCCGCTAAAATTGCCCTAACTGATTGGGGCAAAGCCATTACCGCCGTTGACGCGCATTCGAGACGTTGCAGACTCTGCCGAAGCCGAGTGCATCAAAGGGAAGTCGCCGTCGCCACAGGAACTCTCGGTTCGATTGATCCCTGGAAACCTTGCTGCGTGGCTCTCGAATTGGCCCGTCAGGAGACCGAATGCGTGAGCCGATATCGGTCACTTGGGCTTCGACTGCCCACTCGCTGAAGACATCCTAGGCGAATGATCCGCGAATTTTTATTTTTCCTCTTGACATTCCGTGATAATCTGTCATAATAAGAACAGGAAAGGAGAAACGCATGTGCAACGTCTGCTACGGAACGAAGGAACCCCGCCTTGACCCCCCGGAGCCCGATCTCGTGCGGTGCCTGAGTTGCATCCGCCTGGAGGCTCCGGAAGGCGAGGCCGCTCCGGAGTGCACGATCTGTGAAGGGACAGGCTTCCTCCCAGTCGAGGAGGCGCTCCGGTATTTCAGGATGACTCTCCGAGAGTACGTGGAAGGTTAGAAGGGAGGATTTGACGCTGTGAGAAAGTTGACCGCTTCGCGAATTGAAACGTACGAGTGGGCAAGTCACAAGGTCAGGCTTCCGAACGGTTACACCATGTACTTTGCCTCCATTGACGATGTGAGAGAATGGATTCGTATGTTTAAAGTCAAAGATGCTGAAATTATGGAGCTGAGACATGGGGCCTGAACCGATTTGGATACGCTGTTACCATTGGTTTCGCTGTCGTCTCGGTCTACACGGGTGGACCATAGACGCGCTCCCGTTTTGCGCGTGGTGTGGAGTCATCCGCTTGAAGCGTAAGAAGCATCCAGGATGTGATCTGTGACGGGGGAAACAGACTGTCACGGACGAACTGAATCACGAACCCTCTCTCCATAGCGGGGTGGACGTCGGCGCCCTCCAACAGCGTAGGGGGCGCCGGAGCCCGCGTCGTGCGGGGGAAAGGAGACGCATATGGGCGAACAAGTGATACAGCCCCAAGAGGATTTCAAGGCGATCCTGGCCCGGCAGTTCGCGGAACTCGAGGAGGAGCGCAAGGAGGAAGATGGGGTCTGGTCCCTGGTGCGAGAGGGGCAAGCGCATGTCAATACGGAGCAAGAAGCGAACTTGGTGGGAAAGCTCCTGATCCAAGCCGAGGAGGAAGTCGATCGCGTCAAGGCGCTGGCCGATGCTCGTGTAGCGCGGGCGCGGGGCAAGTGCGAACGCCTACGCTTCATCTTTGAGAAGGCTCTGGCCGATTGGACCATCAAGCGCCTGGACGGGCGCAAGGTTCGCTCGCTGATCTTGGATGACGTTCAGCTCGGCACTCGCAAGGTTCCCGCCAAGGTCGAGACGGAAAGCCCGGATTCCCTCGCGAAATGGGCAGAAGTGGAATGCCTTGAGGCCGTGACCTACGTGCCCCGAGTATCCATCGAGATCGTGAAGCAGTGGGAAGATCACAACAAGAAACTCGCTCCGGGTCGTGTGGCCCGCGAGGCGGGGTCGATGTTCTATTTCAAGATCCCCAAAGGAAAGGAGAGCGACCATGACGACCAAGGAAGCAACCCCGAGTAGGGCCCTAGCCGCGTCGCGGACGGCCGAGCAGGCCCTCATTACGGATCAGGCCGCGCACATGACGCGGGAGCAGGTGGATCTCCTCAAACGGACGTTCTGCGCCCAGGCGACGGACGACGAGTTGCGGCTTTTCCTCCACTTCTGCGCCAGAAACGAGGCTGACCCTCTCAATCGTGAGGCATGGTTCCAAGTTCGGAAATCCAAAGTCAAAGATCCTGAGACGGATCAATGGCACTGGGAGCGGCGCCCGGTGTTCGGCCTGGGGATCGACGGCATCCGCAAGCGCCTGACGAATCAGCCCGACTTCGCCGGGATCGAGAGCGCGGTGGTCTACCAGAAGGATCAGTTCTCTATGGATGCGGGCACGGGGGAAATCTCCCACAAGATCCTGACCCTTGATCCTACCCAGCGCGGCACCCCGATCGCGGCCTGGTGCCGCATCACGCGCAAAGACAAACAACCGCTCGTGCGGATGGTGCTCATGCGGGAGCGATGCGTGCCGGGCAATCCCTCCTGGGACCGGATGCCCAACACCATGCTCCAAAAGTGCGCCGAGATGGACGCCATCCGCGCCGCCTACCCGGACAAGTTCGCGGGCGTCTACGCGGAGGAAGAGATGGTGCCCACCGCTGAGGAGGTCGGGCCGCCGATCGAACATCCCAAGCTCATCGAGGTTCCCGATCCCATGATCGTCCCCACCCCGACAACGTCTTTTGCGGAAGCGGTGCTGCCCCCGGAACCCCTGGACGAAAAAGGCCCGCTCATCACGCCTGCTCAGTACAACCAGATCAAGGTCTGGATGCAGGAATTCAAACTCTCCGGCCAGGACATGAACAAGGTGATCGAGCACGAGTTCGGCGGCCCGCCTGCCGCGCTGGCCCGCATCCCCAAGCCTGTGTTCCAAAAACTCGCCATCCTCTTCGGCCAGCTCCGCAAAGGCGAGGTGGATTTCAAAAACCTCAAATTCATCCGCCCCCCGGAAGTGCTCAACGAGGAGGCCAAGCAAGAGGATATCCCATTCTAACGATGAAACGCCCGAGCCCGCCCGGCGAGACCATGCCTCACAGCGTGACTCTCCTTTCCTCCGGGCGGGTGAGGGCAAATTTGCTTGACAGGGCACAGAAGATGCGTAGAATGAAGGCATGGGAGCGACAGGTATTCTGAGAACGCCAATCCCCTTCGTCCTAGTGCGGCCCTTGCCTGTTGCTCCCAAGCACGTCAATGGGCCCCTGGGACGATAGGGATAGGCGCTTTTGGAGGGAGCGGTGAAACTATTCGTAAGCGAGGATCTCCCCAACCACCCCAAATTACTTCGCCTGGCGAACGAGTTGAAAGTCTGGCCGAGCACTGCGACAGGGCTCTTGGTGTGCTTGTGGAGCTGGACGATGAGGTATCGAGAGGATGGAGATCTATCCGACTTGGCCGACCCTGAGCTCGTGCTGGCCGCTGGCTGCCCAAAATATCTTACGAGAGGTAATTCGAGGAAATTCATCAATATCCTTGTCAAGTGCAGGTGGTTGGATAGGTCAGAAGATGGGTCAAAACTGCAAGTGCATGACTGGCAAGAACATCAAGGTTCTCTCATACGTGAGCGTGCGGCGCACAGAGACAGGATGCGAGCCGCACGTGCGGCGCACGTGAGGAGCACGTGCGGGGAACGTGCGGGTGCTCCTATCCCCTCCTTATCCCCTCCTATCCCCTCCCCTCCCACCCGCACAGAAGAGGGTGGCGCTCAGGAGGAGGTTATCCGCTTTCTCATGGCCCAGAGCAGACAGGCGAAGATCCTCCCAGGTGCCGAGACGATCCGGCGGAACCTCGAGGCGGCCTTGGCGGCTGGCGTGAAGGGAGCGGCGATCGACGAGGCTTTCATGAACCCTAAGAACCGTGGCTTGAAGGTCTGGGAGATCCTAGATCCCTTGCGTCCTAAGGAGAGACAGAATGGGAAACAACAGTCACCTGGCCATAAAGGCTACGTCATTACCAACGACTTCACTACCGGCCGAGATGACCCTCCTGGGATCGCTCATCCTTAATCCGGGTAGCCGTTGCGAGGCGCTGGGCTATGTGGACGCCTCCTACTTCGGGGACGGTCGGGCGCAGACCCTTTTCGCGGTGATCCGCGACTTGGCCGGCCGAGGCGGCGACTTCGACCCGTCGACGATCCACGCCGAGCTTGTCATGCGGAATCAGGTCGATCAGGCGGGTGGGGCGATGTTTCTCGGCGAGTGCATCGACCAATGTCCGAATGTCCTTTCGCCCGTCGAGTACGCCAAGACGGTATCGCGGATCGGCGCGAAGCGCAAGCTGCTCCGCGCCCTCAAGGAACTCTACGCGGAAGTCGCCACGCCCGAATCGGAGAACCCCGATCCCTTGGCTCTCTTCGAGCGAATCATTCAAGCGGGAAAGCCCTTCTTCGACATCGGACGCCTTATCCACATTCGGGAGCTAATCGAGTCGTTCGATGTGGACCTGGCGAAGCTCGACTCGATGAAGGAACTCCAGACCGGGATTCCCGACATCGACAAGGCCGTGGCGCTCCTCAAGCCGTCCAGCTATACGGTGATCGCAGCACGTCCCGGCGTCGGGAAGTCCACGCTCCTGAGACAAATCCTGATGAAAGCGGCTCTGAAAGGTCCGGCACTCCTCTTCACCCTGGAGGAGTCCCCGGAGCAGGTGCGGGACAAGATCATCGCCTCGTTCGCCCGCGTCCCATATTGGCGCTGGTATCAAGGCTTGACCGATCCCTTGGAGCGGCAGCGGATGTTGATTGCGACGGCGGAACTGGACAAACTCGGCCTCTACTTCTGGAATGACTTCTTCTGCGACGTGGCGAAGGTCAGGCTCGCCGTGCGGACCCTGATCGAGAAGGGGGAGAAGCCCCGCGTCGTATTCATCGACCACCTGCAACTCATGAAGCACCCCAAGTCGGAGAGCCGCGAGCAGGCCGTGGGCGAGACTTCGCGCCTCCTGCGGCTCTTGGCGCTCGACTTCGACATTCCCGTGGTTCTCATGTGTCAGATGAATCGGGAGATTGAGCACCGTGGCGAGTCGGAGGGGCCGCGCCTGTCCGACCTGCGCGAAAGCGGACAGATCGAGGCGAACGCGGCCAACGTGATCTTCCTCTGGAAGCCGGACCTCGAGACGCCCGACCTCGTGCGCTTCACGCTCGCCAAGCATCGCGACGGGCCGACCGCGCAATTCGACCTTCTCTTTCTCAAGGATATCGGGAGTTTCGTCCAGACGACGGAAAGGGGATTGAGGTAACATGGGGCACATCGCCACGCTCTACATGCGACTCCAGCACCTATACAACCGGGACCACAAGGCGTTTCGCGCCCTGCTCCGTCACCCGGAGCGCGGGGAGGACGAGCAGGACATATGTCTGATCATTGTGCAGATGGAAGCCTATAGGCGGACGATATTTCATCTCCTCAACGAGAAACGCCCAAAGGTTTGATCATGAATCCCCCCCAAGCCCGCGCCCGCGCCACCGATCCGGCGACGTCCCACGAGGCGGCGCTCGAGGTCGAGTTCCTGGGGACCGCCGACACCCAGCGGAGGATATGCCTCGCGGCGGTCCTGGCGGTGCCCGGAGAAACCGCCGCCGAGCTCGCCTTCCGGCACGGCCTCGAGCGCCACGTCCCCTCGCGCCGGCTGCCCGAGCTCCGTGACGCGGGATTCATCAGGAACGGCGAGGCGAGGATCTGCCGCGTCATGAAGCGCGCAAGCATGACCTGGTGGCCCGAGGAGCGGGTCGAGCCCAGGCAAGAGGAGCTATTCTGATGCCGAGCTGGAACCTCCGCGTGATCGAGGACGCGCCTCCTTCCGCGAACGTCTTCCTTCGGATGCACTGGACGGCCCGGATGAAACTCAAGCGGCTCTGGGCGTGGCTTGTCCTCGAGGCCGGCGCGCGCGAGGTGCCCTTGGCAGACGGAAAACGTTGCGTCAAGGTTGAGGTGCGCTCTAAGGGGAAACGCGATCCCCAGAACTCTTGGACGCCAGTCGACAAGCTCATCGTCGACAATCTCGTCCGCTGTGGCGCGCTCAAGGACGATTCAGCCGAGTGGTGCGACCTCCGCGTCATCACGATCCAGGGCGAGCCCAGGACGCGGATCAGGATTGAGAGTCGCTGAGGAAGGCATTGGAGACAACGATGGGATTTGACGACGCCAACCACCAGGAGCTGCGCGAACGCGCCGAGTATGAGGCGTGTGAAAAGGAAGAGAAGCGGAAACTCTCAGAGTGCTGTTGCCCCGAGGGAGACTTCCGCTATTGCCACGGCCAGATCGAAGCGACAAAACTCCAGGTCGAGTCATTCCGCAAGGCGCTCACGACAATCGACGCTTTGAGGAAGCGCCTCCCGGACCCAGATTTTGCCGAACAGACGACGACGGCCAAGAGTATCGCGGAGGTAATTCGGGCCGTCACCGAAAAGAAAACTCATGATTAGTCGTGAAGCAACTCGATTGCTCAGGCGTGAGCGGGCCAGATTGGAGGCAAAGCCTAGGAAGACAAATCTAATCATGCGACAGATCGAGGCGATCTCGTTCCTGTTACAGTGGTTCGGGTACGTAGAAAGGTAAGGTTACGATGAGTAACGAAGGCAACGCAACCGTGAATTATGAAAAGACCTGTGATCTACTGAGAGAGGAACTACGAGTTGCCAAGCTACAGGTCCGCGACATGAAGGCGGCGATTCAGGCTCTTGTCGATGATCGCCAAGCGAGCGCCAATCACCCGAATCCCGAGGTAAGACTCGGGCTCAACGTCGAAACCTTGATCCGCTTGGAATCGTTCCTCGAAAAGAAAGAGGGCGTATGAGCTACATCTGCGGGGACTGCCATCTTGAGCACCCCGTTCCGAAATCCCGGGATCGTTTTGTCCGTGAGTGCTTTGGGGCGCAGGCCGCAGAAATCCACCGACTCAACAACCTGAAGGATGTTTACAGCCGGGAAGCGTTCGACGGGCAGGCCAAGATCCGACACTTAGACCTACAGAACGGACGTTATCGAGCCGCGCTAGAGGGCGTGATGAAGTTCTGGGGGAGCCACGAGGTTTGGGGAGACTTCGGGAGCCTCACCAAGGCGGCATGTGCATTCTCGAAAGTCGCGGATGCTTGCCGCGAAAGCCTGGGAGAATCGAGCGATTGCGCAAAAAAGCGAATCTCTGTATTGGAGCCGGGCCCTCTACGCGGTTGTCTCACCTGCGGCGATAAACTCGCCGTGATTCGCGGACGCCATCCCGGCGACGCTGACCGTGAGGTTTGCCCGACCTGCGCGACAGAGCGATGGGAGGATCATCTGTCCAGCCAGCAATCCCCGGCGAAGGAGACATAATTCATGAAGTCGGTGAACTGCTACGCCTGTCGGAACTATTTCGATGGATGCGAAGAGATGCACCCGAAGAGTAAGCTGATCTGGGCGAGGCATAAAGAGGGTCGCTTCTGGTGGGGCAAGGCTGCGTTGAGCGCCCGTGGATCATGGGTGAGAATCTGTGCTTGGTGTAGGGAGGCTTTGCAGGATTCATGACTAGGTGGAATGGTCTCTGGCATCGGAGTTGGTGGCTTCCTTCCTGGTGGCGTTATCTGTTCGCACGCAAACGTCGAAGTTGTGATTGTTCGTGGATTCGCGTGGTCTCGTGCAGGCTTAGAGGGCATCCCGCTGGAGTTGTTTGGTTCAACTGTGGGGATGCCCTAGAACCGGACTGGACTTGCAAAGGCTGTTGTGACGACTTGGGATAGATGAATCATGACGTTCGTACTGCTGAAGCCCGAAGGCCGCCGCCGTAGCTGGCGGGTTGAGGCCCGCGTCCGGGGAGAGCTCCACTGGCTATGGGTCTGCGACAGCGAGGACATCGCCCTTGAGGTGTTCAAGCGGCTGAAGAAGAACAAACTCCCTGGATGGGTCGCCCACGATTTGCGCCATTCTCAAGGGATGAAGCCATGACGTCGAAGACTTGCTTCTACTGCAATCAAAAGGCGACCAGAAAATGTCGCTGTTGCGAGCGGGCAATGTGTATGACCTGTAAGGCGAGCCCAAGCCACATGGTCATCTGCGGCCAAGGTTATATGAAAATCACTTGGAACAAGCCAGAAGTCAAATCCCAAGAAAGGCGCACGTGACCAAGACGGAAATGGCGATTAGTGCGGCTATGTACCACCTGAAGAGTGGCTCGATGACTTGCTCGACTCTTGGGGCTCTGTTGTGGGGCAAGAAGCACCGAAATCCGCAGAGCTATGCCCGTCCTGCCGGAAAGCTCCTTCACCTGATGAAGCGAAAGGGGATAGTCAATACGTACTTCGATAGGTTCTACAACAAGTTCATGTGGAAGTTGGTTGCGGGGTGGCACAGAACCAGCGAAAAATGAAAGGGCTTTATGACGAAACCAATTGATCCAGACTGGAAGGCACTGAGGGGGTGCGTCGATCTCCTTACCCTCAGTTGCCCAAGAATGCGAGAGGCTACCCTGCGGTGGCTGTGGGATGTGTTTATCGTGAATTCAAAGACGGCCCCGAAGCAGACCGGCAAATGTAAGCATGCGTAGACCTGACGAAAGGCGAAACTCCGATGCTTGAGGATTGGTGGCGGGCGCATCGACTTGAGCTATACGGCAGCGCGATTATTGTCGCCGCGACGTTCCTGTTCGCTGCAATCGTGCTCCTGTGGCCGAAAAAGAAACGCTGAGTAGAGAGGTCATGAATGGACCCGAGAAACGACAAGCCCGTAGTCGGGAGATGCCGAGAGATCGGGCCGGGATGGTAGGCGATCCCTCATGACCCTAATAACGAGAGCATGTACGATCTGATCTGGTTCTGGAAGAAGCAACCTTGGCCCGGTCGCGTCGTAGATCGGAAGGGCCAACGATGCCGCGTCCTTGCGAGGGGAGCTATGAACAACGTGCTCGTGGAGTTCGGGGACGGCTATCAGGTCGTGACGAGTCGGTACGCGGTCAGGAAAGCGTGAGTCGAAGCCTATCTCAGAGCTGACTTGGAACCACTTAGGGGGAATAGTCGATGCCTGAAGATCGGATCGTCTGTAGTCGGTGCTCCGTGATCTCACGCGGTTTCGTCGGACATTGCGAGCATTTTAAGAAGCTCCTGCATTTGGCTGCACAGATTCCGCGCTCCGAAGATCCTGGGGCTTGCACTCCTTGTAGCGATGGAGGCAGACATATGGATTGCGAGGGAGACACCTGTACTTGCGAGTTCTGTTCTTAGAAGCAAGAGTATGACATTCGACCCGAAAAAGTATCCGGCCAACTGGCGCACGTTCTCCTTGGACATTCGATGGACTCGGGCCAAGGGTCAGTGTGAGTGCACCGGAGAGTGCGGATTGCACGGCGTCTCCATGTTCCACCTAGAGCCTCGCCGCTGCACCGAGCGCAATGGCGAGGACGCGAAGTGGGCTAAGGGGAAGGTCGTGTTGACCGTGGCTCACCTGAACGCGCCCGGAGGCGTCTGCACCTGTGAACCCCGATGCGTGATCCCAGAGCACGTCAAGGCCATGTGCCAGCGTTGTCACTTGAAGTATGACATCGAGCGGCATGTACGACACCGAACGGAAAAGCGGGACGCGAAGCGGGTTAAGAATCGAATCGTTTGAATAGTGGTATGAAACTTAGGGTGTGGTTCTGCTCGTGGTGCAATAGCGACTACCGGGAGAAGGGGGAGGCCGATAGATGCTGTACCTACGTATGCTCGATCTGTTGGCACAGACACGCGCTTGGGAAACTTCACTGACCTTTGGATCTGAGAATGCGCCCCGTCCCGGTCGCGGCTTCTCCCCGCAGGGAGGACCAGACCACCGCAGGCCGGGCGGGGCTTGAAACTAACATGAAGGAAACGCTGGCGGAAATGGAGACGGTGCTTTGAAGCTCTACTACAACGAATGGGACAGGTACGCGGCCGAGTGGCTCAGGAATCTCGGTAAGGCTGGGCACATTCCCGACGGCCTCGTGGACGAAAGGAGCGTGGTCGATGTCCAGGCGAAAGACCTTGAGGGATTCGATCAAGCGCACTTCTTCGCTGGCATCGGCGGATGGCCTCTCGCTCTCAAACTTGCTGGCTGGCCCGATGATCGGCCCGTCTGGACCGGCTCCTGTCCCTGCCAGCCGTTCTCCACAGTCGGTAAAGCTGGAGGCGTGGGCGACAAGCGGCACCTATGGCCCGCTTTTCATCGGCTCATCGCCGAGTGCCATCCTCCAGTCGTCTTTGGAGAACAGGTTGAAAGCAAGGATGGACGTAAATGGCTCGCTGGAGTACGCGTTGACCTGGAAAACTTGGGATATGCCGTCGGGGCCGCCGATCTGTGCGCTGCGAGCGTCGGAGCGCCGCACAGGCGCCAGCGCCTCTATTGGGTGGCCCACGCCGAAGGCGAACGAAACGACCTCCCAGCATCGGGATGTTGGGGGAAGAAGAACCCACCACTCCCTAACATCGGCAGCGAGACTCGCCGGCTGGCAGACTCCAAAGACACCAACGGGAGGGGGGGGCAAACGGAGAGGACAACGGAGGGGGGCGGTTTGAGGAAGCTGGAGGATCAAGTAATGCTTGCGGGCTGGCAGACTCCAACATCACCGGTGATAACGAACGGTCATCAGGCCGGGAACAATCGGTACGTGAGTTCGGTGGTGAAAGCCGTTTCTGGGACGAGTACGAACTCGTTCCATGCGGGGAAAAGATCAGGCGCATTGAGCCCGGAACATTCCCGCTGGCTCATGGGGTTCCCGCCCGAATGGGCAAGCTGCGCGCCTACGGAAACGCGATTGTCCCGTGGCTCGCGGCGGAATTCATCCGGGCCTATTTAGAGGTCAAGTTACAGACTGGATAAGTTATGCCTGATCCTTATTGGGAACAAATCGGCGAAGAAGCGAAGAAAGCAAGGGCGCTCCGGGACGTGGCTCGCGTTCCGAAAGTTCACGGCCCCATCGGAAAAACTGGAAGAAGAAAATACAAATGCATCGGATGCGGCTACAGCCAATACGAACATTGGATCGTGAGAACAAGAGCAACGAGACTGAGGTGCCCCTCTTGCGGCTCACTTTCTTACGAACCTTATACTAGAGAAGCTAAGGGTGACATCGCCGACTTGAATGACGTTCGGAAATCCTATGACGGGGAAAAAGGTACGGGAAAAGGAAAATTCGTAAAAGGGTAATCCATGAAGATCGAACGCCTGCGCCTCGATGCCATCCAACCCTCGCCCTACAACCCGCGCAAGATCAGCGAGGAGAACTTGGCTAGGCTCGAGGGCTTGATTCGGGAGCATGAGCTCGTCGAACCCCTCGTCGTCAATTCTCGCACCTCGCGCATCGTCGGCGGGCATCAGCGATACAAGGTGCTCCGAAAGATGGGCGTCCTGGAAGCCGAATGCGTGATCGTGGATCTCCCCGAGAGCCGCGAGAAGGCGCTCAACATCGCACTCAACAATCCCTCCGCGCAGGGGGAGTACGAATTCTCCAAGCTCGCCGACCTTTTGCAGGAAATCGATACGGGAGAGTTCGACATAGAGGCCCTCACGGCCTTTCCTGAGGACGAGCTCAAGCGCATCGCGGAGTGGGTGCCGCCGCTCGAGAAAGACGAGACGGAGGCCGTGCCAGAACCGCCTGAGAATCCAGTAAGTCAGACGGGGGATCTCTGGCAGATGGGGAAGCATCGGCTCCTCTGCGGAGATTCGACGAAGGCGGAGGATGTGGTGCGGTTCATGGGCGACGAGCGCGCCAGACTCATGAACACCGATCCGCCTTACGGGATCAACTACGGAGACATCGCCAACAGCCGCGCGAGCGCGGCTGACGTCCGGAAAGGAGGCGACGGAAAGAATTACGCCACCCATGATGACAAGGAGATCGAGAACGATGACCTTGACGGGGGCGCCCTTCAGGATTTCCTTGAGCGGTGCATCCGGGCAGCTCTTCCGTGCTTGATCGAGAACCCGGCGTTCTATCTCTGGCACCCGATGTTGACTCAAGGCACATTTTTTGCGGCGGCGGCGGCGGCGGCGGCGGCGGCGG
>Ga0247727_10000534_pt1 | contig 92659 bp, 80 predicted proteins | sample WisWelCaveWW1625_FD_202498 | JGI IMG/M metagenome (GOLD analysis project Ga0247727, IMG submission 202498) | Biofilm microbial communities from Wishing Well Cave, Virginia, United States - WW16-25 | ecosystem: Environmental > Aquatic > Deep subsurface > Groundwater > Cave microbial mat | place... | reverse complement strand
CGCCCGCCGCCGCCACTTCATCACGCGCTCCGGCCGCGACATCACAGCGCTCGACGACGAGGTGTTCGACGCGGGGGCCACCCACGCCGCAGGCCTCACGGTGACCGGCGAGGGCGCGCTGCTCGCTTCGCTCGACCGCGAGCGGACGGGGCGGATGGGCGACATCGTCGCGACGATCCAATCCGAACAGGACGGGGCGATCCGCTCCGAGCTCGCCGGGGCGCTCGTCGTCGCGGGCGGCCCCGGCACGGGCAAGACGGCGGTCGCGCTCCACAGGGCGGCGTACCTGCTGTACACGCACCGGCGGCGGCTCGCCGCGAACGGCGTGCTGCTCGTCGGTCCGAGCCTCGTGTTCCTCCGGTACATCGAGCAGGTCCTGCCATCGCTCGGCGAGCAAGACGTCGAGCTCCTCACGCTCGCCGGGCTGAAACCTCACCTCGACTCGACCGCAATCGAGCGCGCGGCAGTGACCGCGCTCAAGGGCGATCCGCGCATGGCAAGGGTCATCGAGCGCGCGGTTCGCGATCGCGAACGCGGTTTGGCACGCGACATCACGTTCATCATCGACGGGCTCCGTCTTCGCATCACGCGCGACGACACCGAGCGCATCGTTCGGAGCGTGCGGCGCCAGCATGGGTTGCACAACGCCAAGCGGCCATATGTCCAGCGCCGGCTGCTCGACGCGCTCGTCGCGCAGTACAAGCGCGCGACAGCCGCCAGCTACACGCGCTTCGGGGACGGACCCGACGGGCGAGATCAGGCGCCGACACCGCTGTACAGCCCCGATCCGATGCTCGCCCGGGCGTTGGCGCGCGGCGACGCGCTCCCGGCCGGCTTCGACCGAGAGCTCGTGCAGCGCCTGCGGAAACGCCCCGAAGTCCGCGAAGCGCTCGAGCGCGCGTGGCCCGTCCTGTCGGGCGCCGAGCTCGTCAACGATCTCCTCGGCTTCCAGGCGCTCGTACGCTCCGCGGCGGGGGACCTGCTGAGCGAATCCGAGCAGGAGCTCCTCCATCGCCCGCGTTCGGCGGACGCGCCGAAGGCCCGGTGGAGCGACTCCGAGGTCGCGCTCATCGACGAGGCGGATGCTCTGCTCGGGCCGGTCGAGGCTGCGCAGCCGCGCCGTGGCCGGCGAAGGGCCGACGCCGACGCCCTCGCGGTCGCAGAGCGCGTCGTCGAGGAGATGGGGCTCGGGGCCTTCACCACCGCCGCGCAGGTCGCAGCGCGTTACGCCGCCGACGACACCGACGCCGGCGTGCCCGGTGAGCCGCGCACATTCGGCCACGTGCTCGTCGACGAGGCGCAGGACCTCACCGCAATGCAGTGGAGGATGCTGGCGCGACGCTGCCCGTCGGGGAGCTTCACGATCGTCGGCGACCCCGGGCAGGCGAGCCGTCCTGGAGCGGTGTCCGACTGGGACCAGGTGACGGGCCTCGTCCCGACGCACAACGGTGTTCGCCACGTGACCCTCAGCGTGAACTACCGGACTCCCGCCGAGATCATGGTGGTCGCAGCACGGTTGCTCGCGGTCGCGGCGCCCAACGTCGAGGCCTCACGCAGCGTCCGCAGCACCGGGGTGCGGCCGCGTTTCGCGTCGGTCGAGCCGTTCGAGCTGATCGAGCGTGCCGCGACGGCGGTTCGGGTCGCCAGGGAGCTCGGCGGCCTCGTCGCGGTAATCGCTCCGCAGCCACTCCACGCCGAGATCGTCGAGCAACTGGCCGATGTCGGCGCGGTCGCAGGGTCGGCCGACGCGCTCGACGCACCGGTGGCCGTGATCGACGCGACGAGCGCGAAAGGCCTCGAGTTCGACCACGTGATCGTCGTCGAGCCGCAGCGGCTCGTCACGGCGGACCGCGCCGGTCTCCGCCTGCTGTACGTGACGATCACCCGCGCGACGCAGACCCTGACCGTCGTGCACGCCGAACCCCTGCCCGAAGGCCTCGCCCGCTAATCGCTGGTGACGATGTCGACGAGCTTGCGGCCCCGCCGCGTCCCGAACTTCACGACGCCGTCCGACTTCGCGAACAGCGTGTCGTCGCCGCCGCGCCCGACGTTGAAGCCCGGGTGCCACCGCGTACCTCGCTGGCGCAGGATGATCGTGCCCGCGGTGACCTGTTCGCCGGCGTAGCGCTTGACGCCGAGCCGCTGCGCGTTGGAGTCGCGACCGTTGCGGCTGGAACCCGCACCCTTCTTCTTCGACACCGCGCGCTCCTAGCCCTTGCTGATCGAGGTGATCTCGATCGTCGAGTACTTCTGCCGGTGGCCCCACCGCCGCCGCTGGTTGGACTTGTTCTTGTAGGTGAACGCGTTGATCTTGGGGCCTTTGGCATCGCCGACGATGCGCGCGCTCACCGACACCTCGGCGAGCTGGGCCGGGGTCGCGAGCACGGTGTCGCCGTCGACGAGGAGCACCGGTCGGAGCACCACATCCTCGAGGGTGGCGGCCAACCGCTCGACGTCGAGTCGCTGACCTTCCTCGACCTTGTACTGCTTGCCGCCGGTGTGGATGACTGCGTACATGAAGGAAACAGTGTACCCGGCCTAGTCGAGCATGCCCGGGTCGATCAGGAACCCCTTGCCTTCGCACTTGGGGCACGTCTCGGAGAACGACTCGACGAGCCCTTCCGAGACGCGCTTTCGTGTCATCTCGAGCAGGCCGAGGTCGCTGATCGAGAACACCTGCGTGCGGGTCTTGTCGCGGGCGAGCGCGTCGCGGAACGCGATCTCGACGGCTTCGCGGTTCGCGCGGCTCTCCATGTCGATGAAGTCGATGACGATGATGCCGCCGATGTCGCGCAGCCGAAGCTCGCGAGCGATCACGTTGGCGGCCTCGAGGTTGTTCTTGAACACCGTTTCCTCGAGGTTCGAACGCCCGACATTCTTGCCGGTGTTCACGTCGATCACGGTGAGCGCCTCGGTGTGCTCGATCACGACGGAGCCGCCAGAGGGCAGCCACACCTTCGGGTCGAGCGCCTTGAGGAGCTGTTCGAGGACGTGGAACCGCTCGAGCGCTGGGAGAGGTTCGTTCGCCGTGTCGTAGAACTGCACCCGTTCCGCGAGCTCGGGCGACACCGCCTCGATGTAGCTGCGCACCTCCGCGTAGAGCGATCGCTCGTCGATGACGATGCCTCGGTACTCCTTCGTGAACTCTTCTCGGATCACGCGGATCGCGAGCGCAGGCTCCTTGTAGAGGAGAGAGCCCGGCTTGGCCCGCTTCGCGAGCACCTCGATCTGATCCCACTGCGCCTTCAGGCGCCGCATGTCGCGTTCGAGCTCTTCCTCGGTTGCACCCTCCGCCGCGGTCCGAACGATGAGGCCGGCGTCGGCCGGTCGGACGCGATCGAGCACGCGGCGGAGCCGCTTCCGCTCGTCATCGGGGAGTCGCTTGCTGATGCCGTATGTGCCCGGCTGGCCCGGCACCATCACGACGAAGCGCCCAGCGAGGCTCACCTCCTGGGTGAGGCGCGCGCCCTTGTGGGCGATGGGGTTCTTCGTGACCTGCACGAGGATCGACTGGCCGTTGCGGAGCACCTGTTCGATCTTCGGGCGGCCGTTGCCCTCGACCTCGGCGGCGTCGTAGGCGACGTCACCGCGGTACAGCACGCCGTTCTTCGGCGTGCCGATGTCGACGAAGGCCGCCTCCATGCCGGGCAGCACGTTCTGGACCTTGCCGAGGTAGATGTTGCCGTCGATCTGCCAGACATCATCGGCCGGCTCGGCGACATAGTGCTCGACGAGCGTGCGGCCTTCGAGCACCGCGATCTGGCTCCTGCCGCTCGGCTCGCCGTGCACGATCATGAGGTAACGGCCGGTCGGGCGGCCCTTCCTTGTGAGCCCGCGCCGGCGCTCGAGCGTCGCCTCGTCGAGGTTGTCGAGGATCGACAAGCCATCCTCGTCGTCGATGTCGAGGTTGCCGTCGATGTAGCCCGTCGCGTGTCGCGCGCCGCCGACGACCTGAGTCGCCGAGCGGGTGGGTACCGGTTGGGAGTTGCCGTTCGGGCCCTGACCGGCGCCCTTTCCGCGGCCGCGCCCACCGCGGCGGCGACGCTTCTTCTTCGGGACGGTGCCGTCGGCGACAGGGTCGGCGGCGGGCATACCCGGAGCGCCCGGCGTGCCCGGAATGGCCTGGGTGCCCGGCATGCCCTGCGTGCCCGGCATGGCCTGGGTGGGTGCGGGGCGCGTGTCGCCGATCTGGGGGCGGGGAGGCGGCGGCGGGACCGTGCCGGTGTGGGTCGGCCGCGGAGTGATCGGCGCGGCGAGCCCCGCGTCGGCGCGAGCGACCGCGGCGAGGTCGTCGGCCGTGAGGCCACGATCGGCGGCGGCGTCGGTCCAGTCGTGGGGGCGCGCTCGGTCGTCGCGCGCGGAGAAGCCAACCTCGGGCAGGCCAGCCTCGGACGGGGTCACGCCGGCTGCCGGAGGTGTCTTCTTGCGGTTGCGCCCGCCGCGACTGCCACGCCGGCGCTTCTTCCTTACCGGACCACCGGGACCGGTGGCGGGCGTCAGATCGTCGCGGGGAACCTGATCGGGATCCGGATCGAAGCCGTCTGTGCGGACGGGGTCAACGGGGTGGTCGGACGCCGCGACGGTCGCGGCGGGTTCCGGCGCCGAAGGCGCCGGGGTGTCGAAGTCGGACATGGAAACCTTTCCTCATGACGCGACCGCGTGTGCGACGCGTGCGCGCGTGTCGACGTCGAGGGGTTCGTACCTCACGCCGTCGCGCTCGATGAACTGGTGGGTACGAACGCCGCGGTCAGCGGTGAACGGGCCGAGTGCGGGCATCACCTCACCGGGCTTGGCGCCCTTCGGGACGGTTGCGAGGTCCATGAGCAGTACACGTGGATCCCGGTCCGTCTGGTTCACGATCGCCAGTCGCCGGATGAGCGGGCGTATGTCAACGATCGTGCTGCGGCCCTTGCGGACCTGGGTGCACTCGAGTGTCTCTGCGGCGAGTGCCGCGGAGACGGCCGCTCGCAGCGCGGCAGCACCGGCCGGCTCACCGTGCTGGTCGGTCACGGGGACCTCCCACACGACGGCCGTGACGGCTTCTTGCAGTGCGGGCGCGCGGTCGTCGAGCCACGCGGCGTCGGCGACCGTGATGCCTTCGGGAAGCTCCGTCGAGAGTGCGGCCGGCAGGGCTTCGAGATCGACCGCTTCTCGAAAGTCGACGTCGAGATACTCGGCGTCGCTCTCGAACCCGGTCGTGAGCGCAAGCCCGAAGCTGATCTTCGGATGTGGAGAGAAGCCTTCGCTGAACGCGAGCGGCAGGCGCGTGACGCGAAACGCGCGCTCCAGGTTGCGGGCAAGATCGCGGTGGCCGAGGAAGCGGACCTTGCCGCGTTTGGTGTACCGCAGCCGGACGGGGAAACGAGCGCCGCCGCGCATCAGGCTGTGATCCTTGCGCTCGAGGCCAGATGCTTCGAGCTCCGGCCGGTCGTGAACTTGATCGGCACGGAGTCGCCGCGGGCGAGATCCTGGCCGGTGCCCTGGCTGCCGCCGGCCGGAGCGACCGGGCTCGCCACGACGTGCTCGAGGGCGTAGTCGGTGCATACGCCGCAGTCGTAGCACGGCGTCCACCGGCAATCCGGGAGCCCGTGCTCGGCGAGCGCAGCGGTCCAGTCGAGCCAGAGGAAATCCTTGTGCAGCCCGGCAGCGATGTGGTCCCACGGCAGGATCTCGTGCTCGTCACGGTGGCGGGTCACGTACCAATCGGGATCGACGCCCTCCGCGGCGCAGGCCTCGAGCCAGCGATCGAGCGCGAAGTGCTCCGACCATTCCTGGAACGTTCCGCCGGCGCGCCAGACCCGCTCGACAACCCGCCCGACGCGGCGGTCTCCCCTGCTGAGGAGGCCCTCAGCGAAGCTCGCCTCGGGATCGTGCCACTTCAGCTGCACGCCTCGGGTCGCTCGCAGATCGTCGCGCAGCATCCCGACCTTGCGGCGCAGCTCGGCGACGCCGTTCTGCCCGAACCACTGGAACGGGGTGTGTGCCTTCGGCACGAAGCCGCCCACCGAGACGGTGACGCTTGCCTGCTTGGTGTACTGGCGTCCGATGTCGACACACGCCCGCGCCAGTGCCGAGATGCCGCGGGTGTCGTCGTCGATCTCGGTCGGCAGGCCGGTGAGGAAGTAGAGCTTCATCCGCCGCCAGCCCTGCGAGTAGGCGGCGTCGACGGCGGCGTACAGGTCTTCTTCGAGGACGAGCTTGTTGATCACCTGGCGCAGTCGCCACGAGCCGGCCTCGGGCGCGAATGTCAGCCCAGTTCGGCGGACCTTCTGGATCTCGCTCGCGATGCCGACCGTGAACGCGTCGACCCGAAGGCTCGGCAGGCTGACCGAGACACCGCCTGTGCCCTCTTGGTCGTTCACGAGATCGGCGACGACCCGTTCGATGCCGGAGAAGTCGGCGGTGCTGAGACTCGTGAGCGCGACCTCGTCGTAACCGGTTCGGCGCAATCCATCGCGCACCATCGTGCGAACGGAATCGGCGCTGCGCTCGCGCACCGGACGCGTGATCATGCCGGCTTGGCAGAACCGGCAGCCGCGCGTGCAGCCACGGAACACCTCGACGTTGAGCCGGTCGTGTACGACCTCGATGAGAGGCACCAGCTGGTGTTTCGGGTAGGGCCAGGCGTCGAGGTCGGCGATCGTGCGCTTGTCGACCAGGGCGGGCACGTCGGCGTGCCTGGGCAGTACGGCGGCAATGCGCGGACCGTCGTAGACGACCTCGTACATCGACGGAACATAGACACCGGGGATCGTCGCGAGATCGTGGAGCATCCGGTCGCGATCGCGCCGAGCCGACCGCTTCCACTCGGCGAGCACGTCGGTGATCTCGCCGACGACCTCCTCGCCCTCGCCGATGACGAACGCGTCGACGTACTCGGCGAGCGGTTCGGGGTTGAACGAGCAGTGGCCGCCGGCGAGCACGATCGGGTGGTGTGGGGCTCGATCCTCGTTGCGAACCGGCACGCCCGCGAGGTCGACGAGGTTCAGCAGGTTCGTCGCCACCAGCTCCGCGGAGAGGTTGAAGGCCAGCACGTCGAAGTCGCCGGCCGCGCGGTGGCTGTCGACAGAGAAGAGCGGGAGGCCGGCGGCCCGGAGCTGCGCCTCGAGGTCGAGCCACGGCGCGTACGAGCGTTCGGCGACCGCGTCGTCGCGCTCGTTCAGGATCTCATAGAGGATCTGAAGCCCCTGGTTGGGGAGGCCGATCTCGTAGGTGTCGGGGTAGAGGAGCAGCCAGGCGACCTTGCCGGGAGCGTGCTCCGGCGCCAGGGCGCCCCGCTCCATGCCGATGTAGCGAGCGGGTTTCTCCACCTTGGCCAGGAGCGGTTCGATCCGCGGCCAGAGGTTGGACATGACTCATGCATCCTACCGCCCCGAATCCACCGAACTTGCGTCAGTAAGCCGGACCACGCACGGTCAAGTGACGCAAGTTCGCCGAGATCCTCGGGACGGTCAGGAGAAGCGGCGCATGTGGACGTTGATGACGATCCCGATCGCAGCGAGGTACGCGATGAGCGCCGAGCCGCCGTAGCTGACGAACGGCAGCGGGATGCCCGTGATCGGCATGATCCCCATCGTCATCCCCGCGTTCTCGAAGATCTGGAACACGAGAATTGCCAGCACGCCGATGCAGAGCAGCGTCCCCTGGAAGTCCTGTGACACCATCGCCGCCCGCCAGATGCGCCACGCGACCAGTGCGAACATCAGCAGGAGCGAGGTCGCGCCGACGAAGCCGAGCTCTTCGCCGACCGCGGTGAAGATGAAGTCGGTGTGCTGCTCGGGGACGAAGCCGTTCTGGGTGAGCTCGCCCTCGCCGTAGCCCTGTCCGAGCAGGCCGCCGTGTGCGATCGCGTCTTTGCTCTGTTGGAGGTTGTACTCGGTCTTGTTCGCTTCGGTCGCGTTCTCGACGCGCTCTTGGTTCACGAAGCTGTAGAGCCGCTCGAGCCGGTACTCGTTGAACGAGTCGGTCGCAATCAGCGCGAACAGCACGCTCGCGGCGAGCAGCGCGAGCACGATCATGTGGACGAGCCGCAACCCCGACACGTAGAGGATCGCGACGGTGCACCCGCCCATCACGAGCATCGTGCCCAGGTCGTTCTGCAGCATCGTGAGCCCCATCGCGACCGCCGCCACGGTGACCGCGACCGCGAGCCGCCACGCGTCGAGCTCACCGCGGTGCGCATGGCAGTAACCGCCGACCGCGATGACGATCGCGAGTTTCGCGATCTCCGACGGCTGGAACTGCAGCGGGCCGATGTCGAACCAGGCCGTGGTGCCACCCTGGCCGGTGCCGACGAACCGCACGATGACGAGCAACGGGATCACGATCCCGTAGACGAGCGGCCACAGCTCGCGCCAGCGGCGATAGTCGAACGCGGCGGTGACCGCCATCGCGATGATGCCGATCGCCAGCGCGAGTGCCTGCCGCCACACGAAATGCATACGGCTGAGCTCGTTCACCTGCGTGATGGAGTTCGTCGTCGAGTACACCATCGCGAGCCCGAGGCTGCTGATCGCGAGCACGATCACGACGAGGAACCAATCGACGTGCGCCAGCGGATGAGGATCTGCCGTCGTGCCGCCCTGCCGCCGCAGGAGCACGCGCCGGCGCGCGCCCCGCAGCCGGCCGCCCGGCACCCGATCGGAGAGAGGGGCGAGCGCCGTCACCGGTTGCCGCCACGTTCGGGTGGGTCCGGGATCGGCGTGATCACCGGGCCGATGCGATCGGCGTAGAGCTTCTCGAAGATCTGGCGCGCGATCGGCGCGGCGATGTCGCCGCCGAACCCGCCCTCTTCGACCATCACGACGACGACGTACTCCGGCGCTGTGGCGGGCGCCACACCGACGAACCAGCTCGTGTCGCCCTTGCAGTCGACGATGTCCTCCGGTCCGTCGGGCTGGCTGCCGGCAGGCACCGGTTCCGCGCACGCCGGGAATTTGGAGCGTTGCGCGGTGCCGGTCTTGCCCGCGACCTGCACCACGTCGAGCGGGAAGCCGGCGAAGGCGCGTTGGGCCGTGCCGCCGCTGACCGCGTTGATCAAGCCGGTCACGATGGCTTGCTGGGCGACGATCGGCACGGTGAGCCGGCGGCGGACGTTGGGCTCGGTCTCACGCACCACCTCGTCACCGTCGCGGATCTCGCGCACGAGATACGGCCGTAGCAGCGAGCCGCCATTGAAGAACGTGGCGTACGCGTTCGCGAGCTGCAACGGCGAGGCGGTGAGGTCGCCCTGCCCGACCGCGAGGTTGATGTTGTCGGCCGGGTTCCAGTCGTCCCACTCGTTGACGTTGCCCGCGTACGGCTCGACCCCTGCTTCGGCCTGAGCGTGCGTGTAGTCGAACCGCCACTGCGCGTCGGGCACACGGTTCGCGACCTCGCCGATCTCGATGCCGGTCTTCTCGCCGAACCCGTAGTCGCGCGCGGTGTTTTGGATCGCGTCGCCCGTCTCCTCGTCGCCGGCGTCCCACACACCCCAGAGGACGTCGCCGATCTCGTAGAAGTACGTGTCGCTCGACAGGGACAGCGCGCTGCGCATGTCGAGCGCGCCGGCTCCGCCGGTCGGCTGTTTGCCGGGGTTGCAGAACTCCTGGGTCTGATCACCGGTGACGTTGCGGTAGCAGCCGGTGTTCTCGATCCCCTCGTCGACGGAGCGTACGTTGGAGTTGACGGCGGCGAGGGCGGTGACCAGCTTGAACGTCGAGCCCGCCGGTTGTGAGCTCTTCGTGGCCCGGTTGAACAACGGATCGCCTTCTTCGTCGCGTAGCTGCTGCCAGCGGGCGTCGGTGACGCCGGTGACGAACTCCTCGGGGTCGTAGCTCGGGAGCGACGCCATGGCAAGCACTTCGCCCGAGCGGGCGTCGAGGACGACCGCGGCTGCCGAGGTCGCGCGGTAATTCACGAGACAACACGCGGACACGTCGAAGTTCTGCGTGCGGCGCGCGACGGCGATGCCCTCGAGCAGCGATGTCTCGACCTGCTGTTGGAGCCCGAGGTCGATCGTGAGGTACACGTCGTTGCCGGCCTTGCCGGGGTCCTCGCGGATCGGATCGCCGATGATCTCGCCAGCGGGGTTGATCGACACGGTCTCCGACGCGCGATGCCCGCGGAGCTGCGCTTCGAGCGCGGCCTCGAGCCCGGCGCGTCCGATCGTGTCGCGCGACCCGTACTCATCCTTGTGGCGATCGAGGTCGTGTTGGTTCACCCGGCCGATGTAGCCGAGGACCGAGGCAAGCGACGCGCCGTACGGGTACTCCCGCACGGCCACCTGCTCGACCTGGATGTAGGGGTAGTACTCGCGATGCTCGGAGATCTCCGTGCGGATCTCGTCGGCGACGTCGACCGCGATCAGCGCGTCCTCGAGCGGCGAGATGCGCTTGTCCTCGAGCCGTTCGAGGATGTTCGCTCGCGGCACCTCGAGGAGCGCGGAGAGCTTCGTGATCGCCTGCTCCTGCTGGTCGCCCGTGAGCCGCCGGTCGATCTTGATGACCCACGTGACCCGGTTCCGGACGATCACCTCGCCGTTGCGATCGTAGATCCAGCCGCGCGGCGACTCGTAGAACACCGTGCGGATCGAGCGCTGGTTCACCGCGGTCGCGATGCGCGTCGCGCTCGTGTCGACCTGGAGGAACCACAGCCGCGTGAGGAGCGCACTGAACAGCGCGACCACGATGACGCCGACGATGCTGACGCGGACCCGGCTGTGCTCGGTCATGAGGCTTTCGACATACGGAGAGGTACGCGCCGCACCCGGGACCCCGCCTGGCCATGCGCGAACACGGCCCGAGCCCGGGCGGCGCGACCGGTCCAGTCTGCCCCACCCGAACCGCCGGACCCCGTTCCCCTGCCAGTTCCTGGCATGACCAGCGCGCCCGCGTGCCTCCCCGCACGGCGTCGCCCAACTCTCAGTCGTCGCGGAAGCGCCAGGCGGGTTGCTCGTCGCGCAGCACGACGTTCACCAGCGCGAACACGGCGGGGGCGACGAGAGCGTCGTACAAGGCGACGCGGGTCTCGATCGAGACGGCACGCACCGTCCCGAGGTCGGTCACACCGGCGAGCACGCCGACGATCAAGAAGATCGAGCCGCCGACGAAGCCGCCCGCGAGCCCGAGGAACGACGGCAACCATCGCCCGCGGCGCAACAGGCCGCGCTCCAGCGATCCGACGAGGTACGCGCACAGCGCGTACGCGAGCGCCGACAGACCCGTCGGCGTGTGGAGGAAGAGGTCGTAGCCGAGCCCCACCGCGAAGCCGAACCACGCGCCCGGCTCTGCGCCGAGCCGGTACGCGACCGCCACGGCCGCGACGAGGCCGAGGTCCGGCACCACACCGAGGATCCGCAGTTGGGGAAACAGCGCCACCTGGGTGATCACGATCGTCACGGCGAGGGGCACGAGGCGCGGCCCGAAGAACCTCATCCGTCGGCTCCCTACCCTGCCGTGGTCGTCGGCGTGGCGATCGTGGAGCCCGGAGTGATCGACGTCGTCGTTGTCGTTGTCGTCGGTGTCAGGGACGCCGGCACCGGATCGCCCGCGCGCCAGAGCAGCACCTTCACGTGGTCGAGGCTCGCCACCTCGAGCAGCGGCCGGATCCGGATCTCGACGGAGATCTGCGACGGCTTCAGCTCGACCTGTTCGACCTCGCCCACCGGAATGCCGGGTGGGAACTCGCTCCCGTCGCAGCCGCACGTCTGCACGTCGTCGCCGCGCTCGATCGCGTCGATCTGCTCCTCGGTGACGTCCGCGACGTTGAGGTTGAGTCGCAATGTCCTGCTCTCGGCCTGCGCCTCTGCAGGACCGCGGATGCGCTGTTCGGTGAGCTGCACGGCGACACCGAAGGTGCCGTCAGTGACGAGCAGCACCTTGCTGCCGCCGTCCCATGCCTCGAGGACGCGGCCGACGAGCCCGTCGGGACCGACGACGGGGAAGCCGGCTTCGATGCCGGCTTCGCTGCCCTTGTTGAGCACGATCGTGCGCTCGAAGTTGCCGGGCGCGCCAGCAATGACGGAGGCCCACTCGTGGTCGATGTCGTCGAGCCAGGGCTCGCCGGTGAGGCGGCGGTATTCGCGATTCTCGGCGATCGCGGCGTCGGCGGCCCGGTTCTTCGCCCGCTCCTCGAGGAGCGCCTCGGTCAGCTCGCGGTTGCGCCGGCGCAGCTCGCCGCCGTCGGTGAGGCCGGCGAGCCAGTCCCCGACAGGGGAGAACACGCGGTCGGCGGCCCCTGCGATCGGCGCGACGATGCGATGCGCGACCCTCCCTGTGCCGCCGAGGGGTCCCTTGTCGTCGGCTCGCTGGTCGAGCGTGATCAGGGTGATGGCGGTCAGCACGATCAGGATGAGCACGTAGCGGCGACGTCCGTCGCGACTGAACCCTGGCATCCCTCAGCTCACCTCGAAGCCCGCCGGTCAGAAACTCTGTGAGGCGGTGAGCAGACCCTTGAAGGCGTCGTAGTGCTCCAGGCACAGCCCGGATCCGATCGCGACGGAGAACAGCGGATCCTCGGCGATGAAGATGGGCATGCCGGTCTCGGCCTGCAGTCGCTCGCGAAGGCCGTGCAGCATGGCGCCGCCGCCGGTGATGACGATGCCCTTGCCCATGATGTCGGCTGCGAGCTCCGGTGGTGTCTTGTCGAGCGTGACCTTGACCGCGTCGACGATCGCGTTCACCGGTTCTTCGATCGCGTCGCGGATCTCCTCGGTCGACACCGTGACGGTCTTCGGTAGACCCGTGACGAGATCGCGGCCGCGGATCTCCGCATAGAGCTCCTCGACGAGCGGATACGCGCTCGCCATCGCCATCTTCACCTCTTCGGCGGTGCGCTCCCCGAGCGCGAGCGAGTACTCCTTCTTCACGTAGTTCATGATCGCTTCGTCGAGCTCGTCGCCCGCGATGCGGATGCTCTCGCTCGCGACGATGCCGCCGAGCGAGATCACCGCGACCTCGGTCGTGCCGCCCCCGATGTCGACGATCATGTTGCCCGTCGGCTCGTGCACGGGAAGCCCTGCGCCGATCGCGGCGGCCATCGGCTCCTCGATGATGTGAACGGGCTTGCGAGCGCCCGCGTACTCGGCGGCCTCCTGCACGGCGCGTTGCTCGACGCCCGTGATACCCGACGGCACGCAGATGACCATGCGCGGCTTCGCGAAGCGACGGTGGTGCACTCGCTGGATGAAATAGCGGAGCATCTTCTCGCAGATGTCGAAGTTGTTGATCACGCCGTCCTTCAGCGGACGGATCGCCGTGATGTGGCCGGGCGTGCGCCCGATCATGCGCTTCGCCTCTGCGCCGACCGCGAGTGGCCTGCCATCGCGCGCGTTGACCGCGACGACGGAAGGTTCGTCGAGCACGATGCCGCGTCCTCGCACGTACACGAGCGTGTTCGCCGTGCCGAGGTCGATCGCCATGTCACGGCCGATGACCGAGGCGAACAAGGAATCCGACAAGAGTGCTCCAGCGGGGGCGGCCAACGAATGCGGGACGGTCCTGACCAGGCTAGGGACCGAACCGCCGGCCCGCCAGACCGGGCGTCAGGCGCGATCGGGGAAGAAGATCGCGATCTCGCGCTCCGCCGATTCGGCCGCGTCGCTGCCGTGCACGAGGTTCTCGCCCATCTCGATGGCGAGATCGCCGCGGATGGTTCCAGGAGCTGCTTCGCGAGGATCGGTCGCACCCATCAGTGTGCGGACCACCTTCCACGCCTCGGGACCTTCGACGATCATGGCCACGAGCGGGCTGCGGGTGATGAACTCGACGAGCTCCGCGAAGAACGGCTTGCCGTCGTGCTCCGCGTAGTGACGTTTCGCGGTGGCCTCGTCGAGGGTGCGCATCTCCATCGCGGTGATCGAGAGCAGCTTGGCCTCGATCCGGCGGACGATCTCGCCGACGAGCTTGCGTTCGACCGCGTCCGGCTTGCACAGCACGAGGGTTCGGCTCTCGCTCATCGGCGCCCGAGGGTAGTGGCGAGCGCCCTCATCGCTCGAACACGGCGCGGGCCGCGCCGACCACGTACAGCGATCCGGTGATGACGACCTGCCCGTCGTCGGGTGTGTCGAGGAGCGCGGCGGCGACCGCGCTCCGAACATCGTCGGCGATCTCGATCTGCTCCTCGGGGAATCCGAGCTCGCGAGCCGCACGCGCGAGGTCGGCGGGTTCCAGCGCGCGAGGCCATGGTGGGGGGCACACGACGAGCAGCTGCGCGTCGCCGATGCCGAGCGCAGCGAGCATCTCGGCGGGATCCTTCTCGCGCATCAAGCCGACCACCAACGTGCGCGGCCCTGTCGTGTGGAACTCCTCGACGAGCGCGCCTCGCAACGCCTGCGCGCCCGCGACGTTGTGTGCGCCGTCGAGCAGGACCAGCGGGCGTCGACGGACGATCTCGAGCCGGCCGGGCGACGTGACCGACTCGAAGCCGGCTGCGACGACATCGGTCGCGAGCGGCTCACCGATGAAGGCCTCCGCAGCGGCGAGCGCGATCGCCGCGTTGTCGCCCTGATGCGCGCCGTGCAATGGGAGCAACACCTCATGGGTGCCACCGGGCGAATAGAGGGCGAGCAGACGACCACCGACGGCAACGCGGTTCTCGCGTACACCGAAATCGCGATCGCGCACCCATGTCGTACGCGCGCCGCGTGACGAAAAGATCGGGGCCAGCTCGGGATCCGTCTCGCCGAGCACGAGATGGCTCGCGGCCTTCACGATACCGGCCTTGTCCGTCGCGACCGACTCCCGCGTCGGACCCAGGTACTGCTCGTGGTCGAGCGCGATGTTGGTGACGACCGCGACCCGGCCGTCGACCGAGTTCGTGGCGTCCCACGTGCCGCCGAGCCCGACCTCGATGACCCCCGCGTCCACCGCGACGTCGCAGAACCCGCGGAACGCCGCAGCGGTCAGGATCTCGAAATAGCTCGGGGGCTCTCGCATCGACGGCTCGCAGAGCGCGACGAGCTGGAGCAGCTCGTTGAGGTCGTCGTCGCCGATGGGCTCCAGGTCGATCGCGATCCGCTCGTTGACGCGGCCGAGGTCAGGGCTCGTGTATGAGCCCACCCGGAAGCCGGCGGCGACGAGCAACGCGGCCACCATCCGCGACGTCGATGTCTTGCCGTTCGTCCCGGTGATGTGAACGCTCGAGAACTCGAGCTCGGGCCGGCCGAGGAGGTTCAGGAGCTCCTCGATGCGAGCACGCGACGGTGAGGTCGCTCGTGCCGCGCCCGCGGGGATGCCGACACCGCGTTCCAGGTTGATGTGCTGCTCGAGCCAGGCGCGCGGATCATTGACGGCATGTGTCCCCATCGTCGGGCCCATCGTCGCGAGTCTGCTCAGGCTGCGTCGGGTCCGGCCAGGTCGACCTCGACGCGGAGCTCGCCGGCGATCGACGTTGCCAGCGCTGCGATCCGGCCGGCGTCGCGCACGTCGTGTTCCGCGAGGGCGAGCGCGGCAAGGCGCGCTTCGGTATCGGCGACGCGCGCGTTCGTGATCGGTGTGGCCAGTGAACGCTTCTGCTCGCTCTTCGCCTTCCGCACCGCACCGAGTACATCGCCTGCGACCTGATACACGACAGCGTTGGTCGGATCGACGGTGCCGCCCGCGCGCAGGTCCGATGCCACGGGCCACTGTGCGCGGTGCACCGAACCCGGCTGCCACCACGACCACGCCTCTTCTGTGACGAACGCGAGGAAGGGTGCGAAGAGCCGCAACAAGGTCGAGAGCGCGGCGTGCAGCGCGGCCAAGGCCGACGACTGCGCGTCGTCGCCGCGGTTGCCGTAAGCCCGACCCTTGACGAGCTCGACGTAGTCGTCGCAGAACGTCCAGAAGAAGCGCTCGGTCCGTTCGAGGGCGCGCGCGTAGTCGAGCGCGTCAAAGGCGAGCGTCGTTTCGTCGACGAGGTCGGCGAGCTGCGCGAGCATCGCCCGATCGAGCGGTTCGCGCGCCGCGGCAATGCCATCGGCCGGCGCCGGCCCGAACGACAGCACGAACTTGCTGACGTTCAAGATCTTCGTCGCGAGCCTCCGACCGATCTTCAGCTGCCCCTCGTCGAACGCCGTGTCGGTGCCAGGTCGGGCACACGCAGCCCAGTAGCGCATCCCGTCGGCGCCGTACTTGTCGATCCACTCGGTCGGCCCGACGACGTTGCCGCGCGATTTCGACATCTTCTTGCGCTCGGGATCGCGCACCCATCCCGAGATCGCGGCATGGTTCCACGGCAACGCCGCGTGCTCGAGGTGCGCGCGCAGGATCGTGGAGAACAGCCACGTGCGGATGATCTCGTACGCCTGCGGGCGAAGATCCATCGGGAACGTGCGCGTGAACAGGTCGTGGTCGCGCTCCCAACCACACACGATCTGGGGCGTCAACGACGACGTCGCCCAGGTGTCCATGATGTCGGCGTCGCCGACGAAGCCACCGGGTCGTCCTCGCTGTTCCTCGGTGTAACCCGGCGGAGCTTCGCTCGACGGGTCGACCGGCAGCCGGTCGACCGCCGGAAGGATCCGCGCGTCGTAGTCGGGCTCACCGTGCTCGTCGACCGTGTACCAGACAGGGATCGGCACGCCGAAGAAGCGCTGCCGCGAGATCAACCAGTCGCCCGTCAGCCCCTCGACCCAATTCTCGTACCGGTGGCGCATGTACGCGGGAACGAAGTCGAGCTCCTTGCCGCGCCGGATCAACTCGTCGCGCAGCTCGGCGTCGCGCCCACCGTTGCGGATGTACCACTGGCGCGAGGTCACGATCTCGAGCGGTCGGGAGCCGCGTTCGTAGAACTTCACAGAGTGCGTGATGGGCCTCGGATCGCCGATCATTTCCCTCGTGTCGGCGAGCAACTCCACAACCCTGGCTTGTGCGTGCTTCACCGTCTTGCCGGCAATCTCCGCGTACGCCGCGCGCCCGCGCTCGCTCGTCACCACGTCGGGCGCGTCGGCGCGGATCCGGCCGTCGCGGCCGATGATCGCGCGGATCGGGAGTTGCAGCTCACGCCACCACGTCACGTCGGCGACATCGCCGAACGTGCAGATCATCGCGACGCCGGATCCCTTCTCCGGGTCCGCGAGACGGTGCGCGACAACGGGGACCTCCACATCGAACAGCGGAGTGTGCACCGACGTGCCGAACAAACCCTGGTAGCGCTCGTCGCCCGGATGTGCCACGAGCGCGACGCACGCAGCGAGCAGCTCGGGTCGAGTCGTCTCGATGAAGACGTCGCCGCTCCCATCCACACGGTGGAAGGCGAGGCGGTGGAACGCGCCGGGCACCTCCTTGTCGTCCATCTCGGCCTGCGCGATCGCAGTGCGGTCGTCGATGTCCCACAGCGTCGGTGCGTCCGACTGGTACGCCTCTCCGCGCTCCAGGTTGCGGAGGAACGCGAGCTGGCTGACGCGGCGCGCGTCCGCACCGATCGTCGTGTAGGTGAGCGACCAGTCGACCGACAACCCGAGCGCGCGCCAGAGCGCCTCGAACTTCTGCTCGTCCTCTTCGACGAGGCGCTGGCACAGATCGAGGAAGTTCGCACGGCTGATCGGAACCGCGCGATGTCCCTTCGGCAGCTCACCTGCGTGCTCGGGAACGAAGTTCGCGTCGTACGGCAGCGTCGGATCGCAGCGCACACCGAAGTAGTTCTGCACGCGCCGCTCGGTCGGCAGCCCGTTGTCGTCCCACCCCATGGGATAGAAGACGGCACGGCCACGCATTCGCTGGTAGCGGGCGATGCAATCCGTGTGCGTGTAGCTGCAGACGCTCCCGACGTGGAGAGAACCGCTCACCGTGGGTGGAGGGGTGTCGATGGAGAAGACGTCCTCGCGCGACCTGCTGCGGTCGTACCGGTAGGTGCCCTCGGTCTCCCACCGCTCCGACCAACGGCGCTCCAGGCCCTCGAGGCTGGGTTTGTCCGGAATGCGGATTTCGGTCGAAATATCGGATTCCGAACGAGCCGACATGCCGCGAAGTCTAGGGGGCCGCCTGACCGGCTCCGGGGGAGATCGACGACGTGTCGAAGAGCGCGCGCACTCCTCGTCATGCTTCCTCCCGTTCGCCCTCCCGTTCGTTCGTGTGGCGGCGAGCGGCAATACTGGAGCGCACTCCGGGCGGATCTGGGGCCAGCAACGCGATGCGTGCCTTCTTCCTCACGCAGCGTCGGCGACGCGTACGGTCGACCGGCTCACTCTTCGTGGCGATCGCTGCGTTGCTCGCGGCGACCGCCCTCTTCACGGCGTCATCGGCCACCGCGCGTGGCGCGCAGTTCTACGGGTCCGCCTCCGATCGGGCGATCACGCACGCGATCGTCGCGATGGCATCCAACCCGGGCGGCGATGGCTACTGGCTCGTCACCTCGGCAGGTCGCGTCTATGCCTTCGGGAACGCTGCGCACCGTGGCGACATGAACGGCAAGTCGATCCACGCGCCGATCGTCGACATCGTGCCGACGCCGTCGGGTGGTGGCTACTGGCTCATCGGGAGCGACGGCGGCGTCTACGACTTCGGCAACGCGCCATGGCGGGGCTCGATGCGGGAGAAGGGGATCAGCGCTCCCATTGTCGCCGGTGCATCGTCGACGACCGGCAACGGCTACTGGCTGTTCGGCCGCAACGGCGCCGTCTACAACCTCGGCGACGCGCAGTGGTACGGCTCGATGCGGCAGAAGGGTGTGAGCGCGCCCGTCGTCGACGGCGCCGCCACGAAGTCCGGCGGGGGCTACTGGATGGTCGGCAGCAACGGGGCCGTCTACAACATCGGCGACGCTCGCTGGTATGGCTCGATGAGCCGCACGCGCACCAACGGCTCGGTCGTCGACATCGCCCGCACGCCGAGCGGCGACGGCTATTGGCTCGTCTCGACGGGCGGCAGCATCTATCACTTCGGTGACGCGACCTGGCGCGGATCGATGGGCGGCCAGCTCATGCTGTCGAAGGTCGCGTCGATCGCCGGGCCATCGACCGGTGGGTACTGGTTCGCGGCCGCGGACGGTGCGGTCTATTCCGCGAGCGCCGACGGCGACTTCACGATTGATCCGAACGCGTTGAGCACGCGTCTCCAGACGATCATGGCCGACCTCTACCTGCGCATCAACCAGGAGCGGGTGGCACGTGGGTTCGCGCCACTGGAGTGGGATCCGCAGCTCGCGCGGCTCGCGACCGAGTGGTCGACGTGGATGGGCGCGACCGGCAACTTCCAACATCAAGATCTCGGCGCGTTGTTCGGCAACCCGACGTACGGCACGCGCTACCGATCGCTGAGGGAGAACATCTACAACGGCACCGGAAGCTGGCGGACGTCGGGCGCAGCGCACCTGTCGCTCATGAACTCCGACCCGCACCGCAAGACGATCCTCACGCCCGAGCTCACCTCGGTCGGCATCGGCGTGTCATGCGCGAACGGACGATTGTGGGTGACGGAGGAGTTCGGCGTTTGGCTCAGCCGCCCTGCGCCTGCGCCGCGCGCCACGCCGCCGCGCGATCCGGTCGTCGCCGGAGCGATGGACGGCGCCGGCTGCTGAGCAGGGCCGGCTGCTGAGCAGCGGTGTCGACATGTTCGATCGGTAGCCTGCCGCTCCCGTGATCTCGCTGGAACTCCTCGACGTCTCGCTGACCTTCGACGAGACTCCGGCGCTGCGCAACGTCTCCTGGTGCGTCGAACCGCACGAACGGTGGGTCGTCGTCGGTGCGAACGGGGCGGGCAAGACATCGCTGCTTCGGATCGGCGCGCTGTACCTGCACCCGTCGTCGGGGACGGTGTGCTGCCTCGGCGAGACGCTCGGTCGATGCGACCTCCGTGCGCTTCGCATGCGGGTCGGGTTCTCCTCGCCGGCGCTGGCTGCGAGGCTCGAGCCGACGATGACGGCGCTCGAGGTTGTCATGACCGCGCGCTTCGGCGCGCTGGCGCCGTGGTGGCACCGATACGAGCGCGCGGATCACACACGCGCAGCGCAGCTGCTCGACCAGTTCGGGGTCGGGCAGTTCGGGTTCGGGCGCTTCGCCGGCCGCACGCTCGCCACACTCTCTGCAGGAGAACGGCAGAAGGTGCTCCTCGCCCGCACGCTCATGCGGGAGCCCGAGCTCGTGCTGCTCGATGAGCCGACCGGCGGGCTCGACATCGGCGCGCGCGAACAGGTGCTGTCCGACCTCACGTCGCTCGCCACCGATCCGACCTCGCCGGCAACGATCGTTGTCACGCACCACCTCGAGGACGTCCCCGAAGGGTTCACGCACGCGCTCGTGCTCCGCGACGGCGGCGTGCTCGCGTGCGGGCCGATCGCGGCGACGCTGACGAGCGAGGTGTTGAGCGAGTGCTACGGCGTCGCGCTGTCGGTCGAACAGGTCGCCGGCCGCTTCACCGCCCGCTACCGAGGCGTCAATCGACCTCGATAATCGAGGTCGATTGACGCCTCCCTGCAGGGGGGTCAGGCGCTACGGCGGTCTTCGGCCTCGGTGACGAGCGTCGGAGAGATCTCGCGCAGCACGGTCTCGCGATCGACGACGCACCGCACGACATCGGTGCGGCTCGGCAGGTCGTACATGACCTCGAGCAGCACGTCTTCGAGGATCGCCCGCAGCCCGCGTGCGCCGGTGCCGCGATCGAGCGCCTGCTTCGCGATCACCTCGAGCGCGTCGTCGGTGAATACCAGGTCGACGTCGTCGAACTGGAAGAACTTCTGGTACTGGCGCACCAAGGCGTTCTTCGGCTCGGTGAGGATGCGCGTCAGCGCTTCCTGGTCGAGGTTGTGCACGGCGCCGATCACCGGCAACCGGCCGATGAACTCCGGGATGAGCCCGAACTTCATGAGGTCCTCGGGCATCACGTTGGCGAGGATCTCGCCGAGCTCCTTCTCGCCCGGCTTGCGGATGTCGGCGCCGAAGCCGATCCCGCGATTGCCGGCGCGCGACTCGATGATCCTGTCGAGCCCGGAAAAGGCACCGCCGCAGATGAACAAGATGTTCGTCGTGTCGATCTGAATGAACTCTTGGTGCGGGTGCTTGCGGCCGCCCTGCGGCGGGACCGAGGCGGTCGTGCCCTCCAGGATCTTGAGCAGCGCCTGTTGCACGCCCTCACCCGAGACGTCGCGCGTGATCGACGGGTTCTCGGCCTTACGCGCGATCTTGTCGATCTCGTCGATGTAGATGATGCCGGTCTCGGCCTTCTTGACGTCGTAGTCGGCGGCCTGGATCAGCTTGAGCAGGATGTTCTCGACGTCTTCGCCGACGTAGCCGGCCTCGGTGAGCGCGGTCGCGTCGGCGATCGCGAACGGCACCTTCAACAGCTTCGCCATCGTCTGCGCGAGCATCGTCTTCCCGCAGCCGGTCGGACCGATCAGCAAGATGTTGCTCTTCTGCAGCTCGACGTCGGGGTCGCCGTACGCGCCGGCCTGCACGCGCTTGTAGTGGTTGTAGACGGCGACGGAGAGGATCTTCTTCGCGAGCTCCTGCCCGATGATGTAGTCGTTCAGGTACTCATAGATCTCGCGCGGCTTGGGCAGGTCGTCGAAACGGACCTCGGTGGTCTGCGAGAGCTCTTCTTCGATGATCTCGTTGCAAAGATCGATGCACTCGTCGCAGATGTAGACGCCGGGACCGGCGATGAGCTTCTTCACCTGCTTTTGGCTCTTCCCACAGAAAGAGCACTTCAGCAGGTCGCCGCCGTCACCGAATTTCGCCACGGAGTTCCCCCGTTCTCCCCGGACAGTCCATGCTCACGGGACCGGCCCGACTTTACGCTTCGCAGCCGCTCAGCTCGTGCCTTCCGCGGTCGGGACCGCGGCGAGCTCTCGGCTGCTGATCACCTCGTCGACGATGCCGTACTCCTTGGCCTCCTGGCCGCTCATGATGAAGTCGCGGTCGGTGTCGTTCGTGATCCGCTCGATCGGCTGGCCCGTGTGGTACGCGAGCATCTCGTCGAGCAGCTCGCGCATCCGAACGATCTCCTTGGCCTGGATCGCGATGTCGACCGACTGGCCCGACGCGCCACCGTGGGGTTGATGGATCAGCACCCGGCTGTGCGGCAACGTGAAGCGCTTGCCCTTCGTCCCGGCGGCGAGGAGCACCGCCGCCGCGGAAGCGGCCTGGCCGACGCAGATCGTCTGCACGTCTGCCTTGATGTACTGCATCGTGTCGTAGATCGCGAACAGCCCGATGATGTCGCCGCCGGGTGAGTTGACGTACATCATGATGTCCTTGTCGGGATCCTCCGACTCGAGGTGCAGCATCTGCGCGACGACGAGATTCGCCACCGCGTCGTTGATGGGCGTGCCGAGAATGATGATGCGGTCCTTGAGCAGCCGGCTGTAGATGTCGTAGGTGCGCTCGCCCCGGTTGGTCTGTTCGGTGACGTAGGGCACGTAGAGGTTGCTGGCTGACATCATCACTCCTCAGCTTCAGTGTGTTCGTCGTTCACGTCGGCCTCAAGCACGGTAGCGGTCGAGGGGTCCTCGGGAAGCGCGAGATCGATCGGGTCCCCGTTCTCATCGACCACCTCGGCATGTTCCACCAGGAACTGGATGGCCTTCCCACGCGCGATGTCGCCGCGCAGCGCGTCCACCACACCGTTCTTCTCGAGCTCGCGGCGGGCCCGTTCGACCTTCTCGCCGGCTCGCTCCGCCAGACGGGCGATCTCGGTTTCGACCTCGTCGTCGGTGGCCTCGATCGCTTCCTGGATCACCACGGCGCGGATCGCGAGGTCGGCGAGGACGGCGTCCGCGGCGCCCGCCTTTGCCTGGTCGACGAGCGCCTGCACCTCGGTGCCGGTCGCCGTCAGGTAGTCCTCGATGCTCACACCCTCATGACTGAGGCGGTGCTGCAGATCGTTGAGCCGCCGTTGGGCCTCTTGATTGACGAGGGTTTCCGGCGGAGGGATCGGCACGAGCGACGCCGCGACCGCGATCACCTTTTCGCGCAGCGCGAGCTGGGCCTGGAGCTTGCCCATCAGGTCGATGCGACGGCGGAGGTCGGAGCGGAGCTCCTCCACGGTGTCGAACTCGGAGTTCTCGCCCGCCCAGTCGTCGGTGAGATCGGGGAGCCGCTGTTCTTGCGTGCCCTTGACGAGCACCCTGAACGCCACCGCCTGCCCTGCGCGCTCACCGAAGCGTTCGGGCAGGGTCGCATCGAACTCGAGGATGTCGCCGGGCTTCGTGCCACGCAGTTGCTCGTCGAGCTCGGCGACAACCGCGGCCGAACCGACCTGGTACAAGAAATCGAGCGCGACAAGGCCCTCGACCTCCTCACCGCCGGCGCTACCGCGGATGTCGATCGTCGCGTAGTCGCGCTCGGCGAGCGGGCGCGTCGAATCGATCAGGTCGGCCGAACGTTCGCGCATCGTGTCGATCTGGCGCTGCACCGCATCGTCGTCGACGGGAGAGTACGGGAGCTCGACCCTGAGCGAGTCGTACCCGACGATCTTCACCTGCGGCCGGACCTCGACCACGGCGGTGAACGAGACGTCGCCCGACTCCTTGCCGTCGGTGATGTCGATCTCCGGTGGTGCGATCACGTCGACATCGAGGTCGACGACCGCCTGCGTGTAGTACTCCGGCAGCCCGTCGCGGAGGGCTTGCTGCCGGGCGATCTCTGTGCCGAGACGAGCCTCGAGCAGTTTGCGCGGCGCCTTGCCGGGACGGAACCCCGGAAGCCGGACTTCACGGGCCAGCTTCTTGAACGCGGCGTCGATCGCCCCCTCGAACTCGGCTTCGGGCACCGTGACGGTCAGCCGCACCTTGTTGTCGTCGAGCGTCTCGACGGTCGTGTCCATGAGGGCGGAGAGTGTACCGGCGGCCCGAAAACCCAAGCCCCGGCCGGTGGGAGGTGCGTCGATAGCTATCGGATAGCGATAGCGATCGACGCACCTGGTTGCGCGGGGGGCACGGCGCGGGGTAACCACGGCGTCGTGGGTGAGCTCGCGGGTCGGGTGGCGATCGTGACCGGCGGCGGACGGGGGATCGGCCGCGCGTGGGTCGAACGTCTCACCGCACACGGCGCGCGGGTCGTCGTGAACGACCATGGCGGCGCGACCGACGGCGCGGCGACCGACGAGCAACCCGAGGACGACGTCGTCGCCGCGGTCTGCGACGCCGGCGGCGAGGCGGTCGCGCATCGCGGCGACGTGTCGTCGACCGAGGTTGGTCGCGCGCTCGTTGCGCGCGCGATCGATACGTGGGGCCGTCTCGACATCGTGGTGTGCAACGCGGGGTTCGGGCGGGCGCGGATGTCGTTCAACCTCGGCGACGACGACTGGGACGCTGTGATCGACGTTCATCTGCGCGGCACGTTCTCCGTTGCGCGACCGGCGCTGGCGCATTGGAGGGCTTCGGCGAAGCGCGAGGGCAGCACCTACGGGCGGCTGCTCACGACCGCGACGGGCCTGCTGCTGTACGGCGGTGCCGGCCAGTCGAACTACGTCGCCGCGAAGGCCGGGGTGGTGGCGTTCACCGAGTCGGTCGCGACCGAGATGGCACCGTACGGCAACGTGACCGCGAACGCGATCATGCCGTCGGCGAACACCCGGCTCGCGCAGATCGGCTGGCGAATGGCGCGCAACGCCGAGCAGCGACGGCAGGAAGGAGTGCAGTTCGACCCGACCGATCCCGTGCACGTCGCCGAGTTCGGCTGTTACCTGTCGTCGCCGGCCGGCGGCTGGATCAACGGCCAGACGTTTCAGGTGCGAGGCGGGACCATCGAGCACGTCGCGACCTGGCGGGTCGATCGCGCGATCGAACGCCAGGATCGGGGGTGGACCGTCGAGGATCTCGCGCGCGAGGTCCCCCGGATGTTCGGTGCGGGCGCCAAGCCCGCCGACCCACCCCCACCCAACTGGCCGGAGTCGCGAGACGTGCGTCGATAGTCGTCACCAAGTGCGGAGCAGCTCGCAGAGGGTGCGGACCATCGCGCCGGTGCAGCCCTTCGTCGCCTCGCCGTCGTCCTTCGTCGCAAAGCCTGTCTCGCCGATGTCGAGGTGGGCCCAGGCGTGCCCTGCCACGAAATTGCGGAGGAACACACCAGGGGCGACGGTGCCTCCGTCGTCGGGATCGGGGATGTTGCGCAGATCGGCGAGCGTCGACTCGAGCGCCTCGGTGTAGGCATCGGGCAACGGCAGTGGCCACACCAGCTCGCCGGCCGCGCGCGCGGCGGCGACGATCCGGTCTCGGAGCCCGTCGTCGTTGCTCATGACCGGCGTGTACTGCGAACCCAACACCCGCGCGTAGCCGGTGAGCGTGGCGACGTCGATGATGGCCGCCGGCTCCAGCTCGGCGGCGAGGCACAACCCGTCGGCGAGCACCAGCCGCCCTTCGGCATCCGTGTCGAGGATCTCGACGGTCGTGCCGTCGCGCGTGGCCACGATCTCTCCCGGTTTCGTCGCTCCAGGCCCCGGCAGGTTGTCGGTCGCCATCACGATGCCCGTGACGCGCACCGCCACGTTGAGCGCCGCGCACGCGCCGAGCGCGGCGATCACCGCTGCGGCGCCGCCCATGTCGCCCTTCATGTCGTACATCCACGCGGGCCGCTTCAGCGAGAGGCCGCCCGAGTCGAACGTGATGCCCTTGCCGACGAGCACCACGTGCGCCGGCGCCCCCTCGGGCGTGTGGTCGAGGCGGATGACCCGTGCCGGCTCGGCCGATCCCGCGTTGACCGCGCGGAGGCAGCCGAGCCGCTCCTCCGAGATCCGATCGTCGTCCCACACGTCGACGGCGAGCCCATGCTCGGCGGCGAGCGACACCGCGACGTCGGCAAGGCGCGACGCGGTCATCCGCGCCGGCGTCTCGTTCGTCAAGTCACGAGCCAGCGTCACCGCATCAACGATCGGTCGCGCGACGGCGATCGCGTCGCGCACGGCGGCGTCGTCCTCGTGGACGAGCACGACCCGCGCGAGGCGACCCGACCGTGGGTCGCTCTTGTGCGTGTCGAACCGGTAGATGGCGAGCGCGATGCCCTCGATGACCGTGCGCGCTGCGTCACCGACCGCGAGGCCAGCAACGTCGGGAATCGTGACCGCGACGCGCTCGCAATGCCGCAGTGCGCGACCGAGAGCAGCCCCTGCGCGCAGCAACGCGCGCCGATCTGCATCGTCACCGAGTCCGGCGACGACCCGCACGCGCTCTCCGTCGGCGGAGTGCATCACCTCACCGACGGTCGCCCGGAACCCGGTCCGCTCGGCGAGCCGGCCCGCGCCGTTCGCATCCGCTCCCGGTGGCGCGGCGAACGAGCCGAACCCTTCGGTCCCTCCCGCGTCGCCGTCGGCGCGCGCCGCGACAGTCCACTCGATGGTCATCCCGCCTCCCCCGCCGGCGCGTCAGCTCCACCCGATCGCGTACGCCGATCGGTCCTAGTTCTAGCCAGCGCCGCGAGCAGGGTCGCGGATCGCCTCCCCGATTCGCGCGGCGGCCGCTCGTAGGCTCGAGATCTCCGATGACGGCAAGAACCCCTCCTCCCAGGGCCGGACGCGCGCGGCGCACCGCTGATCGCGAGCGATTCGTCTACTTGCCCGCGCTCGACGGGCTGCGGGCGCTGTCGGTCGTGGCCGTGGTGCTCTACCACGGGTCGGTCTCGCCGTTCTCGGCCGGCTTCATCGGCGTCGACGTCTTCTTCGTCATCAGCGGCTACCTCATCACCTCGCTGTTGCTGGCGGAGTGGCGAGCGAACGGCACCGTCTCGCTCCCCGCCTTCTACCTCCGCCGCGCCCGCCGCCTGTTGCCGGCGCTGTTCACCGTGCTGGCGGGGGTGTCGGCGTACGCGCTGCTCTTCCTCGACCACGACCAGGCGAGCGCGCTCCCCGGCGACGTGCTGGCGTCGCTCACCTATGTGCAGAACTGGCATCTGATCTTCGACGGCGACTACTTCGCCGGCGAGTCGCTGCTCAAGCACCTGTGGTCGCTCGCGATCGAGGAACAGTTCTACCTGCTGTGGCCGGCCATCTTCGCGATCACGCTGCGCCGTGCGGGCGGTCGTTCGAGGCCGCTCGTACGCGGCGTGCTCGTGGCCACGGTCGCTTCGGCCGGCCTGATGGCATGGCAGTTCAACGACTTCGACGCGAACGCGCTCAACGACACGTACCTCGCGACGCACACTCGCGCGTTCACGATCCTCTTCGGGGTCCTCCTCGCGTTCGCGTGGGCGCCGTCGCGCGTGCGCGGTCGGGCCGGCCGCGGCGCTGGGCTCCTGCTCGACGTCGTGGGCCTCGCCGCGCTGGGCGCGCTCACATCGATCGCGACGGGTCGCTCGTTCGAGGATCCGTACTTCTACCCTGTCGGCTTCGTCCTCGTCGCGGCGCTCGGCGCGGCGGTGGTGGCCGTCGCGGTCCACCCTCGATCGCGCGTGGTGCGCAGCGCGCTCTCGGTGCCCGCCCTCGTCGAGGTCGGCAAGCGCAGCTACGCGATCTACCTGTGGAACTGGCCCGTCGTCGCGCTCACCACGCCTCGCGAGGACATCGCGCTGCGTGGCGCGCCGCTCACGCTGCTGCGGCTCGCCGTCACGGTCGCGCTCGCAGAAGCGTCGTACCGCTGGGTCGAGCATCCGATCCGTGCCGGTGCGATCTCGGAGTTCGCCGCGCGCGTGCGCCGCGGCGACTCGCGCACGCGGCGCCGCCTCGTCGGCAACGCGGCGATCGGCACGGTGTCGATGGCCGTGGCCGTCTTCGTCATCGCGTCGGGTCTCGTCCGGCTCCAACCCGACAACGTCGAGGCGGCGCCCGAGCCCTCCATCCCCGTGAGGACGATCGCGACAACTGTCACGACCCCGTCCCCCGGTTCCGGCCCGACCACGACGGCACCGCCGGCGCAGTTCGGGCGGCCCATCCGCACGGTCGTGCTCGGCGATTCGGTTGCCTTCACGCTCACCCAGGATCTGCCCGCCGATCTCGGCGCCACGCTCGCGATCAGCGACGGATCGATCGAGGGTTGCGGCGTGTCGCACGGGCGCATGCGCTCGAGCGAGGGTCTCCGCCGCGACCTCACCCGCGAATGCGAGGGCTGGCAGCAGCGATGGCAGCGCTCGGCGCGCGGGGCCGACGCGCAGCTCGCGCTCGTCGTGATCGGCGCCTGGGACGTGTTCGACGTGGAGGTCCACGGCGAGCGCCTCGAATTCGGGTCGCGTGCATGGGACAACGAGTTCGCGAAGCAGCTCCGCAGCGGGATCGGCGCACTTGAAGCCACTGGCGCGCAGGTCGTGCTCGTCGAGATCCCGTGCTGGCGACCGATCGAAGGCGGTGGCACCGCCGCGCTCCCTGAACGGGGCGACGACGACCGCACCCGCCACCTGAACACGTTGCTGCGCCGTGCGGCCGAACGCGATCCGGAACGGGTCTTCACGGTGGAACCGCCGCCGGAGTACTGCACCGACGACCGCATCGCCGAGGATCTCGGTGAACGGTGGGACGGTGTCCATTACGACGACCTGGGCACCGCGCGCTTCTACGCGACCGTCGTCCCCCAGCTTGTCGAGATACCCCCTGCGCCCGCGCTCACACCGAAGGTCGCGCCCGACGCCGTCACGGAGTGAGGCGCTGGCAGCGGATCGTGCGGTCGTCGCTCGTGAGGCACCGGCCCGTCGGGAGATCGAACTGCCAGTGGTGGAGCGCGCATGTCAACACATCGCCGTCGATGTCACCGAACTCGATGAGATCGGCCTGGCGGTGCGGGCAGTACCGCTCGATCCGCCAGCCGTCGCGCTCGAACCACTCGTCGGCATCGTCGCGCTGCACCTGATAACAACGCTCGACGTGGTCGATCCGTTCGATCGACAACGATTTGAAGAACGTCATCACGTACTCGTTGAACCCGCCTTCGCGGTGTGCGACGAACCGCGCCGACAGGAAGAGCGAGTTCACCCAATCCTCGTAGTGGCGCGCGACGCACGCCTCGAGCAGGCGCCGGTCGACGTCGAGCCGGTAGATCGCGGGCTCGCCCTGCCACGGCCGGACCTCCCCCGCAACGAAGTCGACCGCGATCTCCTCGTCGGCGGTGCGCAGCACGATGACGCCCCCGACCCCTGTGCTCGTGATCGGCGCGCGGGTGAGGAGCGGTTCGAACCACGCCTTGAGCTCGGCAACGAGATCGAGCCGCCGTCGCGACCAGCCGGCGTGTTCGGCGGCGAGCCAGTCTTTCCAATCGGCGCGGTAGCGCGCGAGGTACGAGCGCTTGTCGGCGAACGGTTCGGTGATGGCCGCCGAGTGCTCGTGGGTGATCTCGGCTCGGGCGCCGTGCAGCTCGATCACCGACCCCGGCACGACCAAACGGCCGGTCGTGATGCCGCGGTCCGCGAGCTCGCCGAGGAAGACGAGCTGGTCGGGGAAGATGTTCGTCTCGTCGCCGTCGAGGTCGTTCAGCGCGAAGACGTCGTCGTCGAGGAACGCCGGCGGCCCGGCGCACGGGAAGACGTTCGGCGCGTCGACCCACTCGACGTACTGGCGCGCGCGGTCGAGCTGGTTCCTCCGTTTGGCGCGCGCGAGCTTCGTCATCTCGTCGGGCGGGAAGTCGTACGCGACCGGGTACCAGATCGCGCCGGAGAACTGGACGAATTGGGCGTCGAACGGTCCCAGCCGCAGCAGCTCGGCCGCCGAACCCGGCCGCGCGTCGTTCTGGTTGAGCATCCGCGTCTCGCCGTCGCCGATGACGATCGCGCTGTCGCCGAGCGGCCCGTCGGCGGGTGCGTTGAACGCGAGCACCGCGACCTCGAGGCCATCGAGATCGTGGCGCTCCCCGTGACGTGTCCGCACGAACTCGCTGAACCCGATCGCCCGCAGCTCCCGTTCGAGGTACGGGACGCGGAACTCGGGGAGCAGCACCCGTGCGTCCTTGTGGACGTGTGCAGCGAGCCACTCGGGGTCGAAGTGATCGCGGTGCAGGTGCGAGATGTAGAGGTAGTCCGGGCTGCTGAACGGCGCGACATCGAGCGTGTCGTTGCGCGGGAACGGGAACCACGACCCGAAGTACGCCGGCGTGAACCACGGGTCGCACAGCACCGAACCGTGGGCGGTGTCGACGTACATGCCGACGTGCCCGAGGAACGTGATGCGCATCACCGGGCATCGTAGGAGCGGGTCGGCGGTAGCCTCGGAGCCGACCTCCGGGGAGTGGCGCAGTGGTAGCGCACCAGCTTTGGGTGCTGGCGGTCGGGGGTTCAAATCCCCCCTCCCCGACCGTGCGTCACTCCGTCGCGAGCCCGCGTGCCACGTCGTGACCCGCCAGCGCGGTTCGGCTGTCAGCCGTCGAGCTTGCCTTCGATCGCATCGAGCCGGCGGCGGATCTCGTCCAGCGCGTCGGCCGTCGGGCGACGGGCCGGCGTGCGCGTCCCCCCACGTTGGAGGTAGTCGGTGAGCACGGCGCCGACAGCTCGTCGTGTGCTGCGCAGATCGGCGCCCATGCGGCGAAGTACCTGACCCGCGAGGCCGTCGTCGGCAGCGAGCAGACCGAGCAGTAGGTGCTCGCAGCCCACGTAGTTGTGCCCGAGGATGAGCGCCTCGCTCGCGGTGCGCTCGAGCGCACGCCGCGCGGCCGGCGTGAACGGCAGCGGTCCCTGCGGCGGTGGGCTGTCAGCCTTGGTGACGTGCATCGTGGCGGTGAGCTCGGCGCGCAGGTCGTCGAGCTCGATGTCGAGCGCGTCGAGGACGGCGACGCCGAGGTTGTCGCCCTCCTCGAGGATCCCCAGCAGCAGGTGTTCGGTGTCGACGTGGTCGTACGGGACTGCCCGCGCCGCCTGCTCGGCGAGCACCAGCACCTGGAGCGCGCGCGGCGTCAAGCGGCCGTAGCGCTCGGGCGGAGGACACGCCGGCAGCGAGTCGGTCGCGCCGCGCAACGAACCGACGTCGCGCACCGCGTGTTCGAGCGCGTGCTGACAGATCGCCGAGACCGGCACCTGCGCGTCGCGCACAGCGGCCGCAAGTTCCTCCGTCAGGTATACGTTGATCTTCGGCATGGGGTTATAGTGGGGTTATACGCGGGCGGTGTCAAGTCCCCTGGCGGCGTGCTGCGGTGTACTCGGTACGATCACGGCCGATGCCGCCCGATCGTTTCGATCCCGACGACCCGTTCTCACAGGTCTTCGACCCGAAATTCGTCGAGTCGGCGGCGGTGCGCGAGGCGAGCGCGCGGGAACGGGCGCGCTGGGCGAAGAACACGCGCCGGCGGGTGAAGGTCGCCAAGGCGAAGCGGGGTGCCGTCGCTGCGGCCAGCAGCTACCTCGGCGGCTTCATCCTCCTCGGCGGCTTGACAGCGCTGATCTACGCCGTGCGCGAGACGTTCCCCTGATCCCAATCGCGGCGGTCAAACCTGCGTGCCCACCCACACCTGCGTGAGCAGGTGGCCGCTGGCGGCGCGTTCTTCACGCAGGTTCGCGTTCGGAGGCGAGCAGCGCCGCGCCGAGCGGCGAGAGGCGGTAGCCGACCTCGAGGCTTTCGGTGAGGCCGATTCGTTTCAGCTTGCGGACGTCCTGTTTGAAGTCGGGGCGCGGGCGGTTCACCTTGGCGGCGAGCTCGGTCGACACGACGCCCGGATGGGCGCCGATCAACGCGAGGACCGTGCGGGTCCATGGTCCGTGCCTCGTGGCTCGGTCGAGCCGGTCGAGTTGCTGGGCGGCACCGGCGATCGCGTCGTCGTTGACGGCGACGGCCACGCGCTCGTGCCGGTCACCCACGACATGGAACTCGATCTGGAACACGAAGGTGTCGTCGTCAACCGGTCCCGCGTGCGCGACCCGCTTGCGGAGCGCGTCGCGGTCCTTGATGCCCGACCGGCGGGCGTCGGAGTTCGTGACACTGCCGAACGGCACGAGCTCGATGCTGTCCACCTCGATCTCGACGGGACCAACCGTATAGCGACCGCCGACCTTGACCTTCGGCCGTTTCCAGAGCCGGAACGTGACGGTGATGTCGCCGTTCGCCAACCCCTCGTGCGCGTCGGTCGTGAAGAGCATCCCCGCACCGTACGCCCGGTCACAACGGGCGCGCATCGACGCCGAGGAACCCCTCACCGCCGGTCGCGTTGCGGTGGAGAGTCAACCACAGTCGCAGCAGATGACGCCGCGAGGCCGGATCGTCGTGGTCCTCGTATGCGGTTCGCCCGTGGAAGATCGAGGTATTCGACAGCCACTGGATGTCGCCGGGTCGGAAGTCCATGTCGAGGCGTAGCTCGTCGCACAACGCATCGAGCAGATCGAGGAACTCGATGTGGCGCTTCGTCAGGCGCAGCACGTCCGCGTGGCGCTGCGCCTGGGTGATGTAGAAGCGCAGGTAGAACGTGAAGAGCCGGTCGGCGAGCACGTTGCCGATCGATGTCTCGAACCAGCCCTTCGCGCCGGGAGGCTGTTGCTCGTAGAGATCGAAGCAGAACGGTTCGAACCACAGCCGCGCAAGGTCTGGCCGCCGCTCGCGCATGGTGTTGTACACGGCCCATGAGCTGACGATCGTCGACGCGCCGCCGCGCGCGGCTGGCTGCAGGCACAGCAGCCCGACCACATCGGATCCATCGGTGTGGAACGGCTGCGCGGCTCGCGTCTTGTACAGGCGCACCGCCGGGTCCGCTGGATCCGCGCCGACGTCGCGAACATGGCCGAGCAGGTCGCCGTCGGTGTTCTGCGACACCGGCACGCCGAGGTGCACACCGAGCCCGAAGTAGAGCAGCTCGATGTCCGCGGCGGGCATCGAGTCGACGGGGAGGCCGCGAACGAGCAGGAAGCCGCGCCCGTCGGCAAGCTCGTCGGACCATCGTTCGACGACGCGCGTCAGGGTCGGGAGCGGGAAGTCATCGCGTGCCATCCGTCCTATCTCGGCGCCCATCGCGCGCGCCGCCGCGACCGCGCCCTCGAGCTCGTCCACGTCGTCGGCGGTCAGCTCGTGCACCCAATCGGTGCGGGCGCGCATCGTTTCGCCCGTCCAGGCTCTCGGGCCGTCGAAGGGACCCGGCAGCACGTCGAGATCGGGAGGAGACCGCACGCCGGCTTGCTACCGCGTCCGCGCCGGCAGGTCAATGCGCCGATACGGTGCGATCGTGCGTGACCCCGACGTGGTCCGGCTCGGCCTGCGCACCGGACGCGCGGCGCTCGACGATCTCGGGCTGCTGTTGATACAGGACGGCGCGCTCCCGGCCGTGACGACGATCGTGGCCGGCGCTCCGGTGCGCGGTTCGTGGTGGTCGCACGAGCAGGCACACAGCATCTTCGATGTGCTGCAGGAGCTGTACGACGACGCCGCGGTCGTGAAGCTGATCGCCCGCAAGCAAACGCTCGTGCATCGTCGCTTGTGGCCGGCGCTCGTCGCCGTCGCGTCCGGGCGATCGGCGTGGCAGGTCGACGGACTCTCTGACGACGCGCGTGCGGCGCTCGCCGAGATCGATGCATCGGACGCGCCGATCCGTGCGGATCGACTCGCGGCGACGATGTCGCGCAAGGCCTCCGACGTCGTGCGCGAGCTCGAGGTTCGGCTGCTCGTCGCGACCACCGAGGTGCATACGGAAACAGGTCGCCACGTGAAGGCTGCACAGACATGGACCACGTGGGCGACCGCGTCGAGCGTCGCGCTCGCGACGCTCCCGAGTGCCGCGGACGGCCGGCGAGCGCTCGAGGAATGCGTTCGCCGCATGGACGCCGCGCGCGTCGCACGCCTCCTCCCGTGGCCGGTTGATTCCGACGATCGCTGAACGACTCGCTGCTACCCTCGTCGCCCTCGCGGGTGTAGCTCAATGGCTAGAGTCCCAGCCTTCCAAGCTGGTCATGCGGGTTCGATTCCCGTCACCCGCTCTCCCGTTTCCCCAGGTCAGAGGGCCAACGCGCCGGCCGCCGCTCGCGGACCCCTCGCTCGATCCCGCGAGAATCCCGCGGACGATCGAAACACGGCGCTTCAACGGACCGCTCGAACGTCTGCGGTGGGAGCCGACCGTGCCGACTCGACGAGCTGTCCGAGTGCGAGCGCGATCGCGGCGTCGCGGTCCGCCGTCGCGTGCTGGTAACGGAGCGCGGCCGCGGGCGAGGCATGGCCGAGCCTGCGCATCAGCTCGGCTGTACTCGCCCCACTCGCCGCTGTGAGCGTGTTCGCGGTGTGCCGCAGGTCGTGGAACCGGAACTGCGTGGGCAGCCCGCGGCCGCCCTCGCGTCGCTCCAGTGGCCGTGCAGGACTTGTCGGCGCAGCGAGCCGCCCTTGTCCCCGGTGAAGAGCCGGTCCGTCGGTCCGCCCGGCGTGAACCGGCTCAGGTGCTGCTCGATCTCGGTCACGAGGAACGGCGGCAACGCGAGCGTGCGTATCCCGGCCTCGGTCTTGGGCTTGCTCACGACCAGGATTGCACCGCGCAGCTGTTGCTCTTGCTGCTCGACGCGCAGCGTGCCGTGGAGCACGTCGACGTGACGGCACTCGAGGCCGAGCAACTCGCCGACCCGAAGGCCGGCGAACCCAGCAACGAGCACGAGGCACCGGTACCGCTCGGGCATAGCTTCGGCCGCGGCCCAGACCTGCTCGACGGTCGCGACGGGTCGCTCGGCGACGCGTTCGACGCTCGCGCCCTTGAGCGTGCACGGGTTGCGCACGAGCAGCTCGTCGTCGACGGCGGTACCGAGGATCGTGCGGAGCAGCCGGTAGCACTTCGCCGCGGTGTTGTGGCTTAGGCCGCCTGTGACCAGCGACGAGTGCCACGCGCGGACTGCGGCGGGCGTCAGCTTCGACAGCTCGGTGTCGCCGAGCGCCGGTTTGATGTGCAGTCGGAGCTGGTCCTCGTACGTCTCGCGCGTCCGGGGCTTGAGCGACGGACGTTGCGCGAGCCACTGCGTCGCGTACACCGAGACAGTGACTCGCCCGGCGCGCGGGTCGACCCACTGGCCGCGGCCAACATCGACGTGCGCTTGCGCCGCGAACCGCTCGGCGGTCTTCCGGGTCGGGAACGTCTTCGACCGTTCGGAACCGTCGGGAGTGCGATATCGGACCTCGTAGCGGCTCTCGCCGGCTTTGGTGCGCTTCCTCTTGACGTACGCCATGTCGATCCTTTCGTGTTCCGTCGGTCAGATACGTCGTGTCCGGCGGAGCCAGCGCTCGACCTCGTTCCAGTCCCACACGAGCGCGCCGCCGATCGTCGTGAGCGGCTCCGGGAAGTCCGAGTACCGCCTGCGCCAGTCGTGCACGACCTGTGGTCGCTTCACTCCTGCGCGTTCGGCGATCTCCGTCGCGCCGACGAGTCGGTCTACGTCGATGCGCTTCCCCATCACATTCACTATACGCTTGCGTATGATCATACGCAAGCCGTTTCGCCAAACGATCCGCGTCGCGCGCACAACACAGCAGCTTGACGAGCGCGCGCTCGAAGCCGGACTGTCGCTCGTCGACGACCTCGGGCCGTACGATGCGTTCAGCGACATCCTCGTGCTCAGCGAGCACTTCGACGTGCTCGACGAGCAGTATCCCGGCAGCAAGTTGATCCTGAGCACCCGCGACCTCGACGAGTGGGTCGACAGCCGCCGCCGCCACGTCGAACGCAACGTCGAGCGCCAGGCACGCGGCGAGTACCACGGCACGTTCCTGCGCGTCGAGCCGGACGCGTGGATCGCCGAGTACCGCACGCACCACGCCCGGGTCGCGGCCTACTTCGCCGATCGACCCGACGACCTGCTCACGATCGACATCAGTGCGAGCGACGGCTGTGCCCGTTCCTCGGCCGCCCGGTCCCCGACACACCGTTCCCCTGGCGCCACCGCGACGCCGACATGGATCCCTAGCTATAGCTAGGTCGCCACGGCCACGAGCGCGCGTCGCGATGCTCGCCGACGGCGTCAGTTGACTGTGATGCGCCACACTCCTCGGCCTTGCGTGCCGACGTAGATCTTCAACGTGCCGGCCGGCTCGTGGTCGATGTACGCGAACCACGGCCGCGGGAGGGGGCGAAGCGCCTTCTCACCTTGGCCGGCTGACTTGAGCAACTTCCACGTCGCGCCGCCGTCGGTGCTGAGGAACACGCCCGAGTCGCGGCCTCCCGCGACGACGACGTTCGGATCCTCCGCGTCGAAGGCCACGAGGCTCGGCTGCGGGTAGCCGTCGAACTGCGTGAAGTTGGTCGGTCCGCGTTGAGTCTGGTACTTGAAGACGTTGCCGCGCGTCATGAGCTTGTCGAGCTCCGCGTCGCCGCCCCATGTCGCGCCTCCGTTACTGGAGCGGACCATCCGGGGTCCGGAGTTCCTGAGGTTCGAGGCGTAGAGACGGTTGGGGTTGTTCGGATCGACGTCGAAGATCCCGAAGCCTCCTTCCGGAGGCAGCACCTGCTGCCAATTGCCGCCCGGATTGGCGCCGGTGTACTTCCACAGCTGGTCGCTGTCGCCGCCGCTGCACGTGCCGGCCTGCACGTAGAAGGTCGGCACGGCCGGCGCGCCGCTCACCCCCGCCTTCACACCGCAGGCATTCACCGGACCGACCCCAAGCTGCGTCCAGACGATCGGATTGGCCGTGATGTCGAGGGTGACGAAGACCCCGCTGGTCGTGACGACGACGTACTGCTTGTCGGCGAACCGGTCGACGATGTCGATGAACCGGAACCCCGGCAGGACGCCGGGTGGGTAGGTGTTGATCTGGCCGCCGCCGACCATGCCCTGGCCCCGCAGAAACATCCGGTTCGCTGGACCGGGCGAGAAGCAGCACACCGTGTAGAGGACCCGGTTGGGGTCGGCGCTCACGTCGAAGACGTCGCAGCAGTCCTTGTTGCTCCAGATCGGTACGGTCGCGCCGGCATTCGTGCTCGCCCACGAGCCATCGTCCTGCAGGCCGTAATACAGGTCCTCTGCGCCAGCCCCGGCCTGGTTGGCGCCGCTCATTGCGAACAGCCAGGTGGCATGCGGCGTGACGTTGGGTTGCTCCCAGTCGGGATTGTGGCAATCCGCCGTGGCGTCGGTGTTGTAGTAGACGCCCCCGTCGGAGGAGAAGATCCGTGGGCAAGGGCTGTTGAGCTCGGCGGTGTCGAAGACGAGATCACCGGCGTCGTCATGGGCACCGGCGGTCCTCGTGAACGGCCCGTTCCAAGTGTTGGCCGGGCAGCGAGGGGCACCGCCGGGCGCCGGGACGGCGGGAGTGTTGCACTCGGCGCGGAACAGGCTGACGTCCCCGAGCCACAGGTCGAAGCGGTCACCGCCGTGGGCGTCCGAGCGCTGATTGGTGACGACCATGGTGATGCGACCCTGCGGCGTCGGGTTCACCAGCTGAGTCCAGGTCGCACCCCCGTCGTCGGATTCGAACACCGTCTGCCCGTTCGTAGCCACGGCCGCGAACAACACGTACGGCTCGTCGGGGGAAACGGCGAGCGAGCAGGGCATGCCGGCGAACGGCGGAGGCAGATTGTTTGCACTCCAAGTGGCGCCGTTGTTCAACGACCGCATGTGACCGTCGTCGCCGCAGATGTCGATGACACCGCCGGCTTGCGCGACAACGTCCCAGACGTCCTTGGCGGGCGTCGCCGGGGTGGGATCGATGAACTTCCAGGTGCTCCCGGCGTTACTCGAGCGCGCGATTCCGCAATTCGTGCCGACGAACACGGTGTTGGTCGCGTCAGGACGGACGGAGATGCCGAACGCCGATGGCTCCGAGCCTCGGCTGGCCGCGCAATTGAAACTGGCGGGCGTGACGGGGGACGACGGATGCTTCCAGGTGGCGCCTCCATCGTCACTGACGTTGATGCCCGAGCGGGTTCCGGCCTGGCGGCCGTCGTAGAACGACGTTGCGTAAACCTTGCGCTCGTCACTCGGATCGACCTCGACGTCCCAGGTGACTTGCGGCAGGTGGTTGTCAAGATGAGCCCACGTCAGCCCATTGTCGGTGGTCTTGTACAGGCCACCCCATTCGCTCGCGGCGTAGAAGGTCCGTCGGTTGCCTACAACGCTCGCCAGGCCGTTGACGCGCCCGCCGGACGCGCCGTCCGGATCGGTCGCGTCCAGGTCCGACATGTTGGGGTTGACGTCCTTGAACGCCGCGGTGAGCGTCGGGACCGCCGACGTGGCCGCCACCGGCGTGGCGGCACCGTCGGCCTCGAGTGACTCCGTCGGTGCAACAAGCTCGGGGGCGGCGCCGGAAGGGGCGAGTGGGGCTGGCTGGTCGTCCGCCTCCGAGGCCCCTCGTGTCGTCGTGGCCGTGGCTGGAATCGCTGCCGCGACCGTCACGGCGACGGCCATCGAGCGGATGACGTAACGCGAGCGACTCCGGTACGAGACGCGGTGGGAACTCGGCGGCATGGCGCTCCCCCTTCGGCTGCGCGGCGGCCCGCGCGCAGATTCGAATATCGAACTGCTTGCCCGGCATGTCAAGGCTCACTTCATTCGGCTCGAGCGTGCTGGCCACAGCTGTCACACGACTCGACGCCCGCCCCAAGAAGTCAGCGCGACGTGCGCGACCGACGGCGGCAAGGTCTTCCGCTCCGACGCCGAGCATACGACCTAGTAACGGCGCGGATGGACAACAGGCGATGCTCGGCACACCCCCGGTCGAACGAGGCACCGCCAATCGCGTCCCGCGGCGATCCCGCGAGAATCCCGCGGACGCCGACATTCGCACTCGTTCGCTGGCGTATGCTCACCCCGTGCGACCTGCTGTTACGCGCCGCCGACGTTCGTCGATGTACGCCTCAGTCGAACTTCCAAGCTGGTCATGCGGGTTCGATTCCCGTCACCCGCTCTGGAACGCCGTGTCAACCAGATCGGCTTCTTCGCCGCCGCAGCAATCCGACAGTCACGGTCGCCGCGACCACGGCTGCGAACACTGCGATCCAGATCGCTCGGCTGTCGTCGCCCGAGTCTTCCTCGGCGGGAGTCGTCGAGCCGGATGCGCCAATCGTCGTCGGAGTCGTTGTGGACGGAACCGGAGTGTTGTCGCAGATCGGTCCGAGCTCACCGTTGAACGCGGCGATGGTGTCGGCGGGACTGGGCGCCCGAATCCAGTTCTCCTTCCCCGGTTCGGGGTTCTGCGCCCCGACCCAGACATCGGTCCCGTTCGTGACGAAAAAAATCAGCAGGGAACTCGGGCCGTCGGGAGTCCGGGTGCCGACGAGCACCTCGCTTCTCGGGAGCTCCGGCGGCGGCGGTTCCTGGGGCGGGCTGCTGACGATGGAATAGGCGAGCCACGTCTGCATGAACGCGGTCGCCTGTCGTTCGTCGAGCGTTCGCGGTTCAGCGCCTGGCGTCGAGACCTGCGCCCCCGTCGCGAAGATCCCGCCAACTAGCTCGGGAAGCTCGTCCGGGGCGCACTCGGTCGATACCGTGGTGCTCGTCGCTCCCTGCCCGTTCGGGGTCGTGCTCTGATCACTCCGACCGAACGCGGGAGCTGCCACGATCATCGCGGCCCCGCCGATGAGCAGCAGGACCGTCGCCCGCCGGGTCCGTCGAAGCAGCGCGACGCTGCAATCGGGCATCATCGGACGATAGTGCGCCGCCCCTAGGCCGCCGTCCCATCGCGAGGCTCGAGAACGCGACGAGGGGGCAGGTCGCCCTGCCCCCTCGTTCGTCGGTCTACTCGTTGAGGTAGTTCGGATCAGCCGTCGCCGCAGCCGTTGGCGGGCGTCGCCGTATTGGCCACGATGGTGCAGCCAGCAACCGTGATGGGGCTGCCGGCGAGGTTCGCCCCCGCGCTGTTCTTGAGCGCGACCTTGACCGTGGACGATCCAGTTTTCGTGCTGATGGCCCGCACGGTGGGTGAGTTCGGAGCTCCAGCACCGGTGGGCAGCGCCGGGGTCGCTGTCACGAAGGTTGACGCGAACTTGAGCGTCACACCGGCCTTCGTCGTCGTCGTCCCAGCGACGATCGGACACGTCGACAGCGCGGTCGGCAAGGTCGGGAAGATGAACTCGTTGTGCAGACCAGTCTGCAGGCCCGTCGTCCCCTTGTTGACGTATCCGGCGAAGGACACGACCGCGGTCGGGAACAGGATCTGGGCCGTGGAGAAGGCAAGCGGAGCACCGAGCACGCCCGTGCGAACGTAGCTGCCCGGGTTGTTCCACTTGCCGATCACGCTGAAGCCCTCGTAGGTGTTCTTGTTGCAGTCGTCCGCCGTGGCCACGAGGAGCGGGCTCAGGTTTATCTGAGCGACGAGCGAGGCCATCACGGCGCCGTCCCTCGGGGCGTTCGCGCCCCCAACACCGATCACCGCGTCAGTTGCTGCCGCGGCCGGGCACGCGGCGCTCATCACGATGGTCGTGGAGGTCCGGCTGTTCACCTTGCGCACCGTCGCGTCCGCGTCCGAGCCGTCAGCCATCTTGAAGAAGACTGGGAGGCCCACATCCGACGTTGTCGTGCCGCCACCACCCGAGTTGAGTGTGATGGTCGATCCGGCGCACGTCCCGCCACCCGCGGGAGCCGCGCCGAGCGCGACCTGGCGGGTGTAACCATCGCTGTAGGTGGTCGTGAGAGATGTCGCCGACGTGTACTTGGTTGCGCCGATGATGATCACGTCCTGCACACCGGGAGTCACCGCGTCCGCGTCCGTACACGCTGCCGACGGGACCTGGGTGCCCGCGACCGTGCCGTTCGCGTCGACCGTGACCGTGGTCGCGCTCAAGAACGCAGTGACCCGCGCGTTCGGTCCGTAGGGGCCGCCGGACACGCTCAACCCGACATCACCCGTCGCGAAGACACCGGTCGGCGAGGTCAGGGTCGTGTTCGCCACGACGCACGCGCCGTCGAACAACACTCGCGAACGCGTGTGCTCGATCGTGATCACCGTCGACGCCGGGATCGCCGCCGAGGTCGGGCGAGAGATCGCACCAGCCGCGGTCGTGATGAACGTGCCGCCCTGAATGCCCGCACCGCTGATCGGACGGCCCACGTCGGCTGCCACCAACGCCGGCGTGAACACGAGCGCCGTATCGCCTGACGCCGCTGCCGCGACCGTCGCGGTCCGCGCCGAGCCGCGGTGCCAAATCGCGTTCGAGAAGTCACCGATCTCGAGACGAGAAGCGTTGCTCGCCGCAGCAGCCACCAGATCCGTCAAACACGCGACGCTCAACGCCGACTGGCCATTCTGAATGTTCGGCGACATCTGCGCGGCGCATGTGTTCGCCGCGCCGGCCGGCGGAGCAGCGATCAAAGAAACTGGAACCGACAGCGCAACAAGCGCGGCTGCCGCGCTGACTTTGCCGAAAAAGCGTCGGCGCATGACGTATCTCCCCTGGTCGTTGTGGTCCCGGACAAGCCCGAAACCCTAACTATCCCCGCCCGGTAGGAACGCTCCCTTGGTCTCGACGAGACGAGAGAGAACGAGACGAGAGAGACGATACGCCCGAGTCGTGGGTCACCCTACGGCGCCAGTGACGTGCGCGCAACCGCGTCGTGAACTCGGGCATGCGGTCGACAATCGTCAGCGCTGATCCATTGACTATTGAGTTCGCGTGAGCGAGACTGTCGTTGCTTCGACGGGGCGGTCGGGCGGTCGACAGGACGACATATGGACCGCGATGAGCGTGCGTCGGAGCCGTTTGGACGTCGCGAGGTGCTTACGGGTGGTGCAGTTGCTGCCGGCCTCGCGTGGTCCACACCGATGATTCGATCGGTGAATCTCACCGCGATTGTCGGCTCGCCACCGCCGACGTCGACGACGATCCCCGAACCGACGATCTACATCTTCGCGGGCGCATTCCACGCCCCTGGTCTGCTCGCGCAGACGGATGACTGCCTGCTGCGGGGCAAGTACGAGGGCACCGCCATGCTGAGTTCGCTCGGATCGAGCACCATTTTCTTGGACTTCTGCGTCGTCGCGACGTCCTCACCGTTCGCGTTGGATCACGGGGAGTTCCGGATCGAGGCGCCGGCCGGTTCGGTCGGCGGCCCGGTCACCGCGGGGTTCCTCGAGTTCGACGCCGATCTCCATCTCGAGATGGTGATCGACAACGGCACCGGCGCATACGCGGGCGCGTCCGGGGCCGCGACGTTCGACGGCGCGCTCGACGACACGGTGGTGCACGGCATCAAGGGCGACATCACTGGGAGCTTCAGCGCGTAGCAACGAGCTCCTGGATCGTCATCCCATGCTCTTCGCACCGTCGATCGCTTCGCGCAGGATGTCGGCGTGCCCTGCGTGCTGTGCGGTCTCGCCGATCATGTGGATGACGACACGGCGCGCCGACCAGCGCGCACCCGGCTCGAACCACGGCGCTTCCGGCAGCGGGTGATCCAGCGACAAGTCGTCGAGGCTCGCCACCAGTTGGTCGGTGGCGTGTGCGACGGCGTCGTAATGCCCGAGGATCGCCGCGAGCGTCTCATCGGGAAGCATCTTGAAGTTGGCTTCGTAGTCCTGTTCTGCGACGGAGGCGTCCATGCCGGCGGGACCGCCGACGATGAACGCGCACCACGCCTCTTCGACGCTGGCGACGTGCTTGATCAGCCCGCCGAGGCATAGTTCGCTGACCGTCGTGCGTTCGCCGGCTTGCTCGTCGCTGAGGCCGCGGACCGTGCCGCGGAGGAAGTCGCGTCGCTCTGCCAGTGCAGCGAGGAGGTCGCGGTGTTCGGTCGAGGGGTATCCGGTTGTCATGGGATTCGCCTTCCGATCGATGGTCTCGGTGTCTACCGCGCATCGGCTCGAGGTCTCGGAGCGCACGTTGCGACGCGACGTCGACAGCCTGCGCGACCTCGGTTACCCCATCGAGTCCCGCCGCGGTGTCGCCGGCGGGTATCAGCTTGCTGCCGGCGCGACGCTGCCGCCGCTCCTGCTCGGCGACGACGAGGCGATCACGATCGTCGTCGGGTTGCACACCGCCGTGAACAGCGCCGTGGCCGGTGTCGCCGAACCCTCGATCGCCGCGCTCGCAAAGGTCGTGCAGGTGTTGCCGGCGCGCCTCCGCAAGCGTGCCGAAGCGCTCGGCGCGATGACCTCGTCGGTGGCGTGGAGCGACGCGGCCGCCGTCGAGCCCGAAACCCTTGCCACCGTCGCGCTCGCATGCCGCAACGCCGAGCAGCTGCAGTTCCGATACACCGCGCGCGAGGGCAAACGTACGAAGCGACTCGTCGAGCCACATCGGATCGTGCTCGTGGGTCGACGCTGGTATCTCGTCGCGTTCGATCTCGACCGGTGGGATTGGCGCAGCTTCCGCATCGACCGGATCGCGAACGCACACAGCACCGCGAAGCGCTGCGCGGCACGCACCCTGCCTGCGCGAGACGCAGCGAGCTTCGTGCAATCGTCGCTCGACGAGGCCTGGCCGCGTTTCGACATCGTGGCGATCGTGCATGCCGCCGCGCCGTCGATCAAGCAGCGCATCGGCCGAAAAGGCAGCGTCGAGCCGGTCGACACCGACCGGTGCGTCGTCACGATGCGAGCCGAGTCGCTCGATTGGCCGCTCTTCGTGCTCGGCGGCCTCGGGGCCGAGCTTGCGATCGTGTCGCCTCCCGAGCTCGCGGAGCTGGCGAGCGTATGGTCGAAGCGCTTGGCCAACGCGGCGATAACGTCGCGAGATGGCTGACGTCGAGTACGTACCGAGCCCTTGGGGTTGGGTGCGTGACCAGGTCGACGAGTACGAACGGTCGGGCGGCACCGCGGGCAACACGTTGCTCGACACGGGCTTGCCGATCGTCGTTCTCACCACGATCGGCCGCAAGACGGGTACCGTGCGCAAGTCGCCGGTCATGCGCGTCGAGCACGACGGCACGTATGCGCTCGTCGCGTCGGTGGGAGGCGCGCCGAAGCATCCGGTGTGGTACCTGAACCTGCGCGCGCAGCCCGACCACGTCATGCTGCAGGACGGGCCGGTGGCCGTCGCGGTAGCGGTGCGCGAGATCGACGACAACGAGAAGGTCGAGTGGTGGGAGCGTTGCGTTGCGGCGTACCCGCCCTACGCGGAGTACCAGCAACGGACCGACCGCATCATCCCGGTCGTCCTCGCCACGCCCGTCGAATCTCGTTCCTGACCGCGGCCCGTGCGCGCTCGTCGCGTGTCCCTCTGATTGGCGGTATGCCGCCGATCAGAGGGACACCCCCACGAACTCGAGCCGGCGCGAGGGCAGGGCAGTCATGCGTCCGCGCCAGCACCTCGCGACCGTTTGTGATCGGCGAGCGCGAGGACACGCCGAATGTGGTCGGGGCTCCGCCGGAAGTGGCCAGCGAGGATCTCTGGCGACGCTCCCTGGGCCCGCCAGCGCAACAGCCGCCGCTCGAGCGGTCGTAGCCCGCGGCGGATGCCCGAATCCTGGCGGCCCGGCAAGCCCGCGAGCTCGAGCACGCGCTCGACGTGTTCGGGCGACCGCTTGAAGCGGGAACCGATCTCTGTCGAATCGAGGCCGTCGGCCGTCAACCGGAGCATCCGTCGTTCGACAGGCCGCAGAGCCGCGTCGATCACGACGCCCGCCTCGCCGTCTGCGGTGGGCCCAGCAGTGCGATTCGACAGGGCGGACACAACCACCACGCACGCTGCGCTTCGTCGTCGAGATTCGCATCGCCCGGGAAGTCACGGCGGCAGCGGCCACAACGCCGCGAACGCGGCGGCAACGACCCCAGCGTCACCTCGGTGTTCGTCGTGGTCATTGCAGCTCCTCGCGCGGCGATATATGAAGCTGCCGGGGACTCGAGCAGCGGAAGGCCTTCCGCCAAAAGTACTCGCACGCCTGACGTTCGGTTGCTCGCGCGACCCGGGTGTACGGTGCGACCACCCGAGGCGGCCCACCGCAACTCTTCGGTGGAGAGCCCGAACCTCACTACCGGCTGACCTTCCGGTGGCGTTGCTCTGGAGCCAGCAGCGCATCTGCGAGATGCCATCCGCGCCCGGCCGCGCGCATCTCGACCATCCATGAAGGAGAACGACCCGTGAGAGTCATCGACGAGCTGAGACGCACGACGAAGCGGGTCGCCGACCGCATCACCGGCACCAGGGACCTCGCCGGCGAGGGACGCGCACGACAGGCGGCGAGCCTCGCGGAGCTCGAAGCGATCTCGGCACAGTTCGAGGTCAGTGCTCCTGACCCTGCATCGCCGGCGGAGCTGGCCGAGCGCTCCACCGAGGAGATCGCTCAGGGGTAGGTCCCGCCCGAGGACAGCACTGCGGTCGAGGATCGCCGTTCGAGCGCCAGCAGCGCCACCACCGCATCCAGTTGTTCGCGCGTCGTGAGCGTGTGGTGTTCGTGCTTGAGCACGAGTCCGTCGCGGAACCGGTGTGCGTCGACATCACACGACCCGTCTGCTTCACGGATCACGCGCGCGTCGACCGCGCTCGACGAGAAGCTGATCCAGGTCGCACCGTCAACGCGTCCGAGCCGCGGCGCCCTACCGAACAACGCCGTGACACCGCGCTCCAAGAGCGATGCTCGATTGTGCTCGACCCACTGCTCGAGGTCGCGGGCCGCCAACTCGCCCGCCGGATGGCGGATCTTGGTGCTCATCGAGCGCTCCTCACGACTCGCGCCGATCGCTTGCGCTACCGAGGTCTGGAGCAACGCTCGTTCGAACCGGGTTACCGATCGGCTCGCTGACACTCACGATACAGGTCCTCGGCAGGCTCGGAGCCGAGTCGGCAGACGGTGTCCCGGGAAGCCGCCGCATGTGGCGGTTTGGTGGGACACCGGCGGGAGGAGGAGGAGGAGGAGGCGGAGGAGGCGGGTCAGTGGAGGGCAGCCCGCACGGCGGGGAGGACGTCGGTGCCGATTCGCTTGATCTGCTCGCGCGCAGCAGCGGGTGGCACGCCGGCGACGTGCACGCGGACGTTCAAGGCATCGGCACCCGAACGTCGCAGCGCGTCGAGCAACAGGTCGACGACCTCGCCGGGATTGGAGGCGCTGTGTTGTTCGTCGTCGCCCCAGTGCGCTTGCGCGTTCGGGGGCGCGTACTCGCGGTAGACGTCGAGCTGTTGGGCGATCTCGGCGACGAACGGCTCCCCCACCCACGCGCGGCGGATCAGCACGCAGGGCGCGGTGCCGCCAGCGGCGTGGAACGCGTCGATCAGCTCGTGGCAACGCTCCGGCGTGGTCAATGAGTCGAGCAGCAGCCCGACGCCGCATCCAGCAGCTCGCTGCGCCGCGGTGACGCTCGACGCTGCGCTCAGCAGCGGTACCGGGTGCTGCGCGCAGCGCGCGATCGCCGGATCGGCCGCAAGCGGACCGCCGGGATCACCATGCGTCAACAACCGCGCGACCTCCCCCAGGGCAGCCGCGAACCGCTGGGTGAGCCCTTCGAGGTCGAGGCCCATGATCTCGAAGTCGGCGGGCAACGCGCCCGCGGCCAGACCGAGCCCGACACGGTCTGGATACCGCGCGGCGAGCCATGCCGCCTCCTCGGCGACGAGCGCGGGTGCGCGGAGCGGCAGCAACAGCGGGCAGGGTGCCGCCCAACCGCTCGGCATCGCGCCGAGCACGAAACCGGCGGCCTGGAGCGGATTCGGGAGATACCCGGCGAAGCCGCCGTGATGCTCGCTCGTCATCACCCCGTCGAAACCGCACTCGATCGCGAGCCCAGCCTGCGCGCAGAGCTCCTCGACGATCTCCGGCGCGGCGAGATCGAGGTGCGGGTACAGGCGCAGCGAGATCGACCCCCGTGCAAACGGGTGCATCCGCGCTCACCCCTCTCGCCTGCAAGAATACTCTTGCCTAAGAATCTTAGGCGCGAGAGAATATTCGCAGCGATCGGAGCACGACACCCGGACCGTGAAGGAGGGCTGCGTGGCGATCGAGGTCCGGCCGGCCACCGCGACGATCGGTGCAGAGATCGCAGGCGTCGACCTGACGACGCGACTCGACGACGACACGATCGCCGCGATCCGCGCCGCCCTGCTCGAGCACCTCGTCGTGTTCTTTCGCGACCAGCACATCGACGACGCCCAACACGTCGACTTCGCGCTCCGCTTCGGGCCGCTGGCCGTGTCGCCGCTCACCACGCGCTACCAGGAGAGTGAGGCGGTCGTCGTGCTCGACCAGGTGCACCCGAAGGGAGAGGGCGCCGACGAGTGGCACAGCGACAACACGTTCCTCGCCGAGCCGCCGATGAGCTCGATCCTGCGCGCCGTCCAGCTCCCAGGCGTCGGCGGCGACACGTGCTTCGCGAGCATGTACGCCGCGTACGACGCGCTGTCGGAACCGATGCGCGCGTTCGTCGACGGGCTGTACGCGACGCACGACATCACCAAGCCGCTGCAGAAGGCGATCCGCGACGGCCACTCGACGCTCGATCTCGCGGCGACGCAGGAGCGCTGTCCGCCGGTGCACCACCGCGTCGCGGTGACCCACCCGGAGACCGGCCGCAAGGCGCTCTTCGTGAACCGCAACTCCACGACCCGCCTCGACGGTCTCAGCGAGCGCGAGAACGACCTGCTACTGCCCTTCCTGTTCGACCACGTCCGCTCGCCCGAGTTCCAGTGCCGCTTCCATTGGGAGCCGGGCTCGATCGCGTTCTGGGACAACCGCTCCGTGCAGCACTATGCGGTGGCCGACTACCACGAACGCAGGGTCATGCGGCGCGTCACGATCGCCGGACCCGTCGCCCGCTGATGACCAGCGAGCTGATGGCCGGCCTCTGATGGACAGGGCGGCTCGCTACCTCGACGATCCTGGCCCGGTCGGGCTGTTCACCCGTCTCGCGCGCGTCGGCATGCTCGTCGACGCGTTCCAGCACCGATGCCTCGACCCGTTCGGGCTGCGCTTCGTCGACTACTCCGTGCTCCGCGTCCTCCAGCTCGCGCACCAGGCGCAGGTCACGCCCACCGAGCTGTGCGAGATCCTGCTGCGTTCGAGCGGTGGCGTGACCCAGATCGTCGACCGGCTGGAGGCGGCGGGCCTCGTCGCCCGCAGGGCCGACCCCGGCGACCGGCGCAGGGTGGTCGTTGCGCTGACCGGCGCAGGCCTCGAGATCGCGCGACGGGCGAACACCGCCTACGCGCGCGAGCGGCGGCGCATCCTCCGGACATTGTCTGAGGAGGAGGTCGCACTGGCGGACGACGCGATCCGCGTGCTGCTCGCAGCATTCAGCACCGACGCCGCCGCAGCCGCGCGGGCCTGACCCGCGCTCGCCGCCTCAGACCGAGACGGCGGCGCGCGCGCCGGCGAGCGCCGCGAACTCGTCGGCGATCAACCGCGAAGCCTCGAGCTGGCGGCCTGCCCTCCACTGGCGCATCGGGAACACGGGCTCCCACCGATGGAGCTTCTCGAAGCTGAGCGTCGCGCTCACGAGCTCTTCGGTGTCGCCGGCCTCGACGAAGACGTGATTGAAGCGCGGGAACGCCGGACCGGCGATCACGCTGTGCCCCAGGTAGTCGTTCGCGCGCTGCTCGTCGAGATGCCCGGCCGAGTAGTCGGCACGCCCGGTGCCGCCGACGAGGTTCGCGCTCGCCGCGTACACGAGATTCTCCTGCGCACGCACGGACGTGGTCTGCACGATGTAGTCGCGTTTGCCCGGACCGACGAATGTGCCGCACGTGTTCAGCAACAGGCGTGCGCCCTTCAACGCGAGGATGCGGCTCAGCTCGGGGTTGAACCAGAAGTCGTAACAGATCAACACGCCGACCGGGCCGTACCGGGTCGGGAACACCGGCAGCGACGTACCCGGCCGGAACGTGATCCCCTCGGTGACCCACGGGAGCGTGCCGAGGTGCACCTTGCGATACGTGCCCAGCACACCCTCGGGCCCGACGACGGCCGACGCGTTGTAGATCGCGCTCCGGTCCTCGGCGTCGCGCTCCGCCATGCCGAACACGACATACAGGTCGTGCTCACGTGCGAGCGCGGCGAGATGCTCGGACGCCGGACCCGGCACGGTCTCCGCCTGCTCGAGGTGCGCCGCGCAGGCACGGCCCTGCACGCGACACGAACAGTCGACCAGACCGCCGAGCGCTCCTTCGGGGAACACGACGATGTCGACGCCCTGCGCGGCGGCCTCGCGCACGTTCGCGTCGATCTTGGCGAGGGTCAGGTCCTTCGTCTCCGCGCGGGTGAAGTTCACACACCCCACGGTGACGATCTGCTCGAACGCTGCGTATTCAGCCGGGATCATGCCGGCACCTCCTCCGGCGTATGTCGCCGCCGTCTCTCCATCAGAGTCCCATGAAACGGCCCCCGTCCACCACCACCGTCTGCCCTGTGATGTAGCGCGCTGCGTCGCTCACAAGGAACGCAACGACGGCGCCGACATCGGTGGCCGCGTCGCCAACCCGGCCGAGCGGCACGCGCCGAGCCAGGCGGTCGGCCAGCGGCGGGTCGGCCTCGATCGCGTGCTCGATCGCCGGTGTCAGCGCCAAGGGCGAAACGGCGTTCACGCGCACCCCGAGGGGGCCCCACTCCCGGGCGAGGCTCTTCGTGAACCCTCGGATCGCGCCCTTCACGACGCTGTAGACGGGCAGCATCCGGCTTCCCTCCATCCCGGCGGGCGATGTCATGAGCACCAGGGACCCAGCGGTCGCACGGAGGGCGGTGAGCGCGCTCTGCGCGCACAAGTACGCGCCGCGCAGCGAGACGCCGGCATGCTCGCGCCACAGCTCGGCGTCGACCTCCTCGAGGCGCACCGGCTCGCTCGAGCGGCGGCTCGTCGCGTTGTGCACCATCGCGTCCAGCCGGCCCGCCTTCGCGACGGCCTTCGCGACGGCCGCCTCGACGTCGGTTCGCTCTGTCACGTCGCAACGGATCCAGTCGGCCGTTCCGCCGGCTTCGGTGACGAGCCCCGCCGTCTCCGCGCCGTTCTCGCGCGGCGAGGCGACGACGACGTACGCGCCGCGCGTACCGCACGCGATCGCGATCCCGCGACCGACTCCGTCCCCTGCCCCTGTCACGACGAGCGTGCGGCCGGCGAGCGACAGGGTCACGGGATCATCACCACACCTCCGTCGACGGGGATTGTCGCCCCGGTGATGGCTCCTGCGTTGTCGCTGCCGAGCAACGCGATCACGCCGGCGACGTCGCGCGCCGTCGCCGGCCTACCGAGGGCGGGCGGCTCGACCCCCTCGAGGAGATCCGCGCCGAGCATCGGGAGTGGAACCGCGACGCAGTTGACGGTGATCCCGTGAGCGCCCCACTGCCGCGCCGCCGACTTCGCGAGCGCCCGCACGCCTTCGCCCGCGGTGGTGTGGGCCACGAACCTCGCCTCGCCGAGGAGACCGCCGGTCGACGTGACGAACACGATCCGCCCACCGCGATCGCGCAGCTGCACGAACGCGGCCTGTGCGACGAACAGGGCTGCTCTGAGGTGGGCGTCAGCCTGCCGATCCCATGCGGCATCATCGATGCGGGTGACATCGGCGGGTGTCAGCGCGGCGAGCTCGAGGTGGGCATGGACGACGACGTCGACGCCGCCCGTGCGGTCCGCGATCGCTGCGAGGCGCGCTGCGACCTCGTCGCGAGCGTCGAACGGAGGCGCCATCGGCTCGACGGTCGCGCCGAGATCGCGGAGATGGCCCGCCAGGTCGATGAGGTCGCCGGCGACGACGACGACCCGGCCGGTGAGCACGGGCGAATGGTAACGAGGGCGGTCAGGCCAGGGTGACGGTCGCCTTGCCGGTGCGGATCGTCATGAAGCGCATCCCGCCGGAGCCCGCGGTGAAGCCGTACTCCACGCCACCGATGAGCACCATCGAGTCGCCCGGTTCGAGCGTGGGTCCGTCGAACCCGCCTTCAGCACGCTGCGCTGAGAGCATGGTGCAGCTCCCGCCGAGCATGACGATGACCTCGTTGTGATCGTGGCTGTGGATCGGAACAGTGAAACCCGCCGGCAACTCGGAGTACTGCGAGTGAAATCCGCCTTCACCGCGCGCGAGGAACTTGCGGCGCGCACCGGCACGCTCTGCCGCTTCGACGAGCTCCTTCGGCGCCGTGCCGCTCAAGCCTTCGTCGGGCCACGGCACGTCGTCGAGCAGGAAGAACATCGCACCTTCGGTGTCGTTGGTGTTCACGTCGGTCCCCCTTGGTCGCGCGTCAAACCTCCGAGCAGCATGTCGCAGTAACGGTCGGCGAGATCGTGCGCGCTCGTCGATCCGTCGGGCTGGAACCAGCGCACGCTGACCCAGATCGCGTCACGCAGGAACCGGTAGATCATCCGCGGATCGACGTCGGCGCGAAACGCGCCGGCGGCGACGCCGTCGGCGATCACACCGACCCAGAGCCTCTCGGTCTCGTCGGCCCGATCGCGCAGGTACGCGAAGCGCGGTTGCTGGACCAGCAGGTTCCAGTCGTTCATCATCACCGCGATCGCGGCGCGATGCGGTCCGAGCGCGCCGTACGCGACGTGCACCAGGCGCCGGAGCGCGTCGACCGGTCCCTCCGCCGCTGCGATCGCTGCGTGGTAGTCCGCGAGGATCTCGTCGAGGAACGCACGCAGGATCTCATCGGCCATCGACTCCTTCGAGTCGAAATGGTGGTAGAGGCTGCCCGACAGGATCCCGGCCGCATCAGCGATCTCCCTGACGGTCGACCCGGCAAAGCCCCTCGTGGCGAACAGGCCGGCGGCGAGGGCGAGGATCTCCTCACGCCGGGTCGGGACCTGCGTCGCTGACGTCACGGTGTCGCCCTCACGGTGGGTGTCGCCGGCCTCATGGGCCCAACCTAGCGCACGCTTGGTCAAAGGGCGTAGAGTTGGATCCATGCGCGATGGCTGGAAGATGTTCGACGCCGACGCCCACGTCATCTACCCGGCCGATCTCTGGCCGCGGTTCCTCGACGAGCGTTTCCGCCACCGCGTCGCACGGCGCAGCCCGCCGGGGTTCGACCACTACAACCCGGTCACGGTCGACGGCCGCTGGTCGCAGCATCCGACCTCGATCTACGGCAACTTCCAGAAGGCCATCAACTGGACCACCGACGACATGATCGCCAAGTACGGCGAGGACCTGGTCGTGAAGGGGTTCACGGGCGATCGCGTCGCGACCGCGCTCGATGCCGAGGGCGTCGACGCGATGGTGATCTACGGCCCGGAGTACGACATGTGGCTCGACGGGATCGATCCGGAGCTGCAGGGGGCGATGGCACGCGCCTACAACCGGTGGGGCGCGGAGATGCGCGAGCAATCCGGCGGTCGCGTGCTCACGTCGGGGCCCGTGCCGCTGCACGACGTGGCGCGCGCCGTGACCGAGATCCAGCACGCGCACGACGAGCTCGGCGTCCGCTGCTTCTGGGCTCGACCCGACCATTTCAATCACCGCAACCTCGGCGATCGCTACTACGACCCGGTCTATGAGTTGCTGCAAGACCTCGACTGCGCGTTTGCCACGCACGAGTACATGGGCCTGAACGCGACCACTGCGGGCTCCGACCGTTTCACGACCTTCACCGAGTGGCACACGGTCGTGCACCCGCACGAGGCGCAGAGCGCGCTGCTGTCGATGATCGTGCAGGGCGTGTACGAGCGGTTCCCGCGCCTGCGTGTCGCCTACATGGAGGCCGGCTGCGGCTGGCTGCCGTCCTGGTTGCACCGCATCGACGAGCACCTCGAGCTCGCCGGCGCTACGGAGGCTCCCGAGCTGACGATGAGCGCGACCGACTACTTCCAGCGCAACTGTTGGATCTCGACGGAGTGCGACGACCGTTTCGTGAGCGACGTGATCCGCTGGATGGGTGACGACCACATCGTGTTCGAGACCGACTTCCCGCACCCCGACTCGAAGTACCCACACGCGACCGAGCACTTCCTCGCGCTGCCAGAGGCGCTCGTCGGCGACGAGAGCAAGCGCAAGATCCTCTGGGGCAACGCGCTCGACCTCTACCGCTTCCCCGCGGAGTATCTCCCGTTGTGAGCGCGCCCCGGCGACCGTGGGAAGTGGTCGACCACTCGACGCTCGTCGCCGCGTACCCGCCGGCACCGGAGTACTTCGAGAGTGCATGGCTCGCGTCGCCTGCCGAGATCGAGCGAACCCAGCTCGAGCGGGTCCAGGCCAGGGCGCGCGCCGCGGCGAAGGTGCCGTTCTTCGCGCGGCGTTGGGAGGCGGCCGGTTTCGACGCGACCTCGCTGCATTCGCTCGACGACCTGTGGCGGGCGCCCGCCTACACCGTCGACGACATCCGCGAGAGCATCGAGGCGCACCCACCCTGGGGCGACTACCAGGGCATCGTCCCCGCCGACGCGCAGCGCGAACCCATGCGTGTGTTCATGTCGGGAGGCACGACCGGCAGGTCACGACCGACCTTTTACACGATGTGGGATCGCGAGGTGGGCGCGCTCCTCACGGCACGCGCGCTCTACATGCAAGGCATCCGTCCCGGCGATACCGTGCTCAACTCGTGGCTCTACGGCACCCACAACGGCGCCTGGATCTTCGACGAGGCGCTCACGCGGTGGCTGAACTGCGTCGTGATCACGGCGAGCGCTGCCACCGTGACGAGCAGCGAGCGCCAGGTCGAGCTCGCGATCGAGTACGGCGCGCGCGCCATCTTGACCACCGGCGACTACCTGTTACGACTCGCAGCGGTCGCGACGGAGATGGGCTACGACCCAGCCCGCGACTTCCAGCTACGCGCTCTTCCGAACATCGGTGATCGCGCCCTGTTGGAGCAGACGTTCGGGGTCGAGTGCTTCAACTCGTACGGGTTCCACGAGGTGCAATGGGTGTCGGTCGAGTGCCCCGCGCACGACGGGCTGCACATCTTCGAGGACGCCTTCATCGTGCAGATCATCGATCCGGAGAGCGGCGATCTTCTGCCCGACGGTGAGCAGGGTTCGATCTGCATCACCGAGCTCTACAAGACGGGCAGCCCGCAGTTCCGGTACGACATCAAGGACCTGTCCGCCTTGTATCCGCGCGAGCGCTGCGCATGTGGGAGCTGGCTGCGCCGGATGACACCGTTCGCGGGACGCGCCGACAACATGGTGAAGCTACGCGGCGTCAACGTGTGGCCGGAGGCGATCGGTGAGATCGCGATGGCGGCTGACGGTGTCGAGCCCGACTACTTCGTGCGCGCCACACGAGATCACGGCCGCGACGACATGATCGTTTCGGTCACGAGCACACGGGGCGCCGAAGATCTCGACGCGATCCGCGGAAGGATCGAGCACCGGCTCAAGGACCGGCTCGGCGTGCGAATCCGCGTCGAGGTCGTGCGGCCCGGCGATCTCGACGCCTGGACCGAGGCGGGCTCGAGCCCGAAGCTGAAGCGGTTCCGCGATGATCGTTGACTACCTCTGCAACGCGTTCACGCCCGATCGCCGCGTCGTGTGGCAAACAGCGATCGACACGGCCGCGCCGTCGATCAAGATCCGGGCGAACGAGTTCGCGGAGCCGGCGGCGATGGTCGCGCGGATGGACGAGCTCGGCATCGACATCCTGCTGTTGCCGGCGGTCGACGTGCCGGACGGCGTCGAGCCCGCGTCGACGGCGTTCGAGGCGGTTGCCGCGCGATGGGACGAGGTCGAAAAGCTCGTGGCGCGCTGGCCCGGCCGCTTCGCAGCGCTGTCCGTGGTCGACCCGACCCTCGGGATGGAAGGTGTGCGCGCGACCCGCTCCCGGTTCGAGAGCGGCTTCGTCGTCGGATGCTATTTGCACACTCACAGCTGGGATCGACGCTTCGACCACGCCGACTACTACCCGTACTACGCGCTTGCCACAGAGTGCGACGTGCCCATCGCGATGCAAGCCGGGATGTCGGGCGGGACGACGGCGAGCGAATGCGGGCGCCCGATCGCGGTCGATCGCGCCGCGCTCTACTTTCCCGACACCAAGTTCGTGCTGTCGCACCTGGGTTGGCCGTGGATCGACGAGGCCATCGCGATGACCCGCAAACACGCGAATGTCTTCCTCGGCACCGCGTCGTGGCCGCCGCGGCGCTGGCCGCCGGCGCTCATCGAGCTCGTGCAAGGCGACGGGATCGACAAGGTGCTGTTCGGGACGAATTTTCCGACCGTGGGGCACCGTCAGGCCACAGAGCAGGCGCGCGAGCGCGGCCTCGACCTCGGCGCACTCGGTGGCAACGCGTACCGGGCGTTCACCAGACTGGGGGCCCTGTGAGCTCGGGTCATGTGATCGGCAAGGTGTACGGCATCCCGCCTCAGCCACCCGTGCCCGAGCAAACGGTGTATCTCGAAGCGGGCGCGCTCCGCATCGGCATCGAGTACCGCGACGTCGACCCCGAGTCGCTGCAGGCAACCTACGCGGGTGACGAGGCGCAGCTCACCGAGCTCGAGACGGCGTCACCGGAGGGCGGCTTCTCCGACGAAGGCGTCTCGATCCACGTGTGCGACGCGGAGGACGGCCACGAGTACCTGCGCTTCGATGTGTTCGACGACGAGCCGCACTACCACTACATTCACCGCACTCCCGACGGCGCGCCGGCGGTGAACAACGTGATCGAGTTCGACGCAGTCGCGCACGGCGACATGCTCGCGTGGACGATCGAGCGGCTGCGCACGCGCCTGGCAGCAATGCTGGAGGCGGCGGGCGGCGCGCATCTCGTCGATCGGCTCGACATGAACGTCGTCGGACCGGCGATCGACGAGGTGCAACAGCTCGCGGAGAACGTTCGCGCCGCGCACCGCACGGCTGTGGACTGCTAACGGCTCGCCGTCAGTCCAACGTCAGGGTCGCCATGTAGGGCTCGATCTTGTCGCGTTCGACGTCGAAGCGTGTGACGGGCGCGGCGAACGTCACGATCGCCACGTCGTCGCCGTCCTTGGTCGTGATGATGACGAAGCGTAGGAAGCGACCGTTGAGCTCGGCCTTGGCCGCGACGCGCACCGCGGACTCGCCGGACGACAGCAGGATCGTTCGCCGCGCGAGCACCTCGAAGGTATGGCCCAGCCCGGCCGCGGTGAGTTGGATCGATTCACTGACGTACTCATCGAGCGAGACGTCGCCGGCCTGCTCGGTCCTGACGCTCAGGATGTCGCGCGAGGTTTCATCGGTCCCGCCGGTGTACCAGAGCCTTGTTCCACCCTGCGACGATGCCCGCCAGGTGGGATCGATCATGATCGTGTAGCCGCGACCTTGGAACTCGATCGCACCGTCGGGAGCGGATGGCCGGGTCGGCCCCGCGGTGACAAGGGTCGTCGGGTCCGAGGATCCGTCGCCAGGGCCGAGCCCGAGCACCACGAACGCTCCGATCACCAGCCCGACGACGCCGAGCACGCCGAGCATCGCCAGCGCGAGGACCGCCGCGTCGGGTCGGCGACCAGCCGCCGGAAGCACTGGGGGCGGCGGCGTCTGGGTCGGGGCGGTCGGGTGCGTGTGTGGCGCGCCGACGACGCTCCTGTCGAGCCAGGCCGTGCCGTCCCAATAGCGGTACCGCGCGTCGTCCTCAGGGTCCGGGTAGTACCCGGGTGCCACGTTCGGCGGGGGCATGATCGAGTCCATGGCTGCTCCGGTATCTCTATCGGCGCGCGACCGCTTCTCCAAACCTGCGTGAAGAACCGCACCCGAGCGGCGCGTTCTTCACGCAGGAATGGGCTTTGGGGGTTGGTGATCGGGGGTGGGATCGGGCTGCGACCACGTGGGGTGGTCACCGGCCACGTCGAGAGCCGCGGAGTTCCTGGCACGGCCCTGGCGTGCTGTGCGACACTCGACGATGGGTGGGGGATTTCAGGGTCCGTCCCCACCGGGCCTTGGGCAACCTCGCTCGTGACGCCCCGCCGACACGGCGGGGCGTCGCGTTCCTCTGCGAAGGATCGGTCGTGCCGAACCCCAAGACACGCGCGGGCGCGCCGCCAATCACCCCGCGCAGGCCAATCACCCCGCGCCGGTTGGTCGTGGTGTTCGTGGGCCTGCAGATCGGCATGATCGTCAGCACCCTCGACGGCACGATCGTCGCGACCGCGCTCCCAACGATCGCACGCGACGTCGGCGCGGAGGCACAGCGCTCATGGGTGATCACCGCATACCTGCTCGGCCAGGTCGCGACGATGCCGCTCTACGGCAAGCTCGGCGACCTGTACGGCCGCAAACGGTTGTACCTGTTCGCGATCTGCCTCTTCATGGTGGCGTCGATGCTCTGCGGCTCGGCCGGGAGCTTCGGCGCCCTCATCGCGTTCCGCGCGCTACAGGGTGTCGGCGCTGGCGGTCTGGGCCCCCTCGCCATGGCGGTGCTCGCCGACATCGTCCCGACGCGTCAACTCGGGCGTTGGCTCGGGTATCAAGGTGCGCTCTTCGCGATCGCGAGCCTCATCGGCCCTTTCGCCGGAGGCGTGTTCGTCGACACCCTGAGTTGGCGCTGGGCCTTCTACATCAACCTGCCACTCGCGCTCGGATCGATCGCGATCGTCATGAGCGCGTTGTCGCTCCCCTACCGGCGCATCCCACACTCGATCGATGTTCGCGGCGCCGCGCTGCTGACATCGACGCTCGTGTGCGTCGTGCTCATTGCGAGCCTGGGCGGCGACACGCTGCCGTGGTTCTCGGCCGGCATCGTCGGCTTGGCAGTCGCGATCGCGGTGCAGGTGGCGTGCTTCGTGCACATCGAGCGACGAGCGCGCGAACCCGTCGTACCACTCGGGCTGTTCAGCGACTCGATCGCCCGTGTCACGAGCGGCACCAACTTCACGAGCGGTGTGCTCTTCGCGTCGGGGATCTACTTCCTCCCAGTGTTCTGGCAACAGGCCGGCGGCATCAGCCCGACCCAGTCCGGTCTCTTGTTGATCCCCTTCATGTTCACGACGGCCGGCGCCACGCTCGTCGCCGGTAGCATGGTCGAGCGCACCGGCCGGTACCGGGTATGGCCCATCGCGGGATCGGTATTGATGGCCCTCGGGGTGATGCTCCTCACGACGCTCGCCGTCGACACTCCCCCGCTGCTCGCGGCGGGCTTCGGCGCGGTGCTCGGCACCGGCGTGGGCTTCGTCATGCAGACCTCGCTGCTCGCATTCCAGAACAGCATCGATCATCGCGATCTCGGTGTCGCGACATCGACCGCGCTCCTGAGTCGGATCCTCGGAAGCACGATGGGCGCCGCGTTGTTGAGCGCCGTGTTGGAGGCGCGCCTGCCGGCCGAGGGCGCGCGCGACCCCGACGCGTACGTACACGCACTGCGCGGCGTCTACCTCGCAGCGATTCCGATCGGCATCGTCGCGTTGTTGCTGGCGGTGCGGTTGAAGGAACGTCCGTTACGTGACGATGCACGCTTCGCGGCCGGCGACGCTGCGACTCCACTCGCGAGTGGCGCGTAGTATCACCGGCGGCACTACGGAGAGTGGACGTCGGAGAACACATGCTGGGATGGCAGGCGCGCCGGCGTACGGCACTCTTCCTCATGCTCGGGGCGCTTTGCGGCGTTGCCCTTCCGCTCACGACCGCGACGCGCGCGATGGCGCACGTCCCCCACGACGCCATCGCGGATGTCGCGCTCTCCCCGAACTACGACCGCGATCAGACGGTGTACACGATCTCCCGCGAGTACCTCCTGAAGTCGACCGACGGAGGAGCCACCTGGCGACGCTTGCTCCGCGGGATCGACAACAGGTCTCCCTTCTCAGCGGTGGCAGTGTCGTCGACCGACCCCCGCGTGCTGTACGTCAGCTCGCGCGGCGACGGGTTGTACAAGTCCACCGATGCCGGGTTGTCGTGGTCGAAGATCGTCAACGGTCTCGGGGCCAGGCTGAACATCGACTTCGTCACCGTGTCACCACACTCTCCGAACGTCGCGTACGCGGCGGTCACCGGCGGCGGGATGGTCGCGACCGGGGACGGCGGCGCCAGCTGGGCTCCGGTGCGGGGGCTGTCGGACGCGACCGCCGTGGCGTTCTCCGCCACCGACGCCGAATTCGTCGTGGCCGGCGACGATTCGGGCGGGCTGCTGCTGTCCGAGGATGCCGGGCAGACCTGGAGGCGGACGCCCGTCACGACGGGCGATCCCGGTGCGATCAATGCGATCGTGGTGTCGGCCGGTTTCGAGGCCGACCGCACGATCTTCGTCGGCACGGCCTCGGCCGGCATCTTCGAGACGGCCGACGCAGGCGCGTCGTTCGCGACCCTCAACGAGGGTCTCTCCGACCTTCGGATCCGATCGCTGCTCGTCGACGCGACCGGCGACGGCGACACGACGCTCTGGGCCTCGACGTGGACGGGCGTTGCCATGTCGACCGACCGCGGCGAGAGCTGGTCCGACGCGAACGAGGGGCTGAGCAAGAACGCTCAGGCGGACCGGTTCGACCTCGCGCACTTCCGGTCCATCGTGGTCGCACCGGAAGGAGGCGAGGGCGACGAGCGCCCCATCTTCGTCGCCGGTTTCAACGGGCTCTTCCGCTCCGACGACCTCGGTGCGACCTGGCACGAGCTGCAGACCCAGATCTCGACGATCATCGTGACGGTCGCGGTCTCACCCGACTACGAGCACGACTCCACGATCGCGGTCGCCACGTACCTGAACGGCGCGTTCTTGTCGACCGACGGTGGGAGCACATGGGGCGCGATCAACGACGGCCTGGAACACCGCGCGACCTGGACGGCGGCGACCGATTATGTCGCGCGCCTCATGGGCATCGCGTTCTCGCCGACCTACTCAACCGACACCACATTGTTCTCCGGCACACGCGGTCGATTCCTCGAGTCGACGACGAGCGGCGACCAATGGACGTCGCTGATCCCGCCTGGGCTCCTCGTCGAGAACGAGTTCCCGCCGGACTTCATGCTGCAGGCGTACTCGCCGGCGTTCGCCGAGGATCAGACGATCGTCATGGCGACGGACGGCGGGAAGGTGTTCCGATCGACCGACGCCGGCGCGAGCTTCTCCCAACTCGAAGGCATCGATCACGTCTTCGTCGACCTGCAGTTCTCTCCCGCGTTCGCGTCGGATCGAACACTGTTCGGGGGCACGCTCGACGGCGTGTTCAAGAGCGTCGATCGCGGTGAATCATGGTCGGAGACCGGAACGCTGCCGCACCCGCTGACGAGCGTCGCGATCTCGCCGGGATACTTGACCGACGCGGCGGTCTTCGCCGGCACCACGAGCGGCTTGTTCGCGACCAGCAACGGCGGTGAGACCTGGACACGGGTGCCATCGACCCTGTTTGACGCAGACGGGTTCATCGAGGCGGTCGCGGTGTCTCCCGCGTTCGAGCAGGACCACACGTTGCTCGTCAGCGTCCGCGGTAGCGGCCTCTACAAGTCGACGGACGCGGCCGCGACCTTCCGTGCCGTCGGCGAGGAGTTGACCAGCGACAATCATGTTCTCGCGAACTACGAGAACCCGACGACCGAACCGATCGCGTTCTCCCCGAACTTTGCCGCGGATCAAACGGTGTTCGGGTTCTCGGAGGCACAGCTCTTCCGCTCCACCGATGGTGGTGAGTCCTGGGAGCCGCTGCAGGTTCCCGTGACGACCCACGACACGTCGGAGGACGCCGCGAGCGGCGAGCTGCTCGAGACGCCGCGGTTCGAGGACGAGACGGAGACCGAACCCGAGACCGAACGCGACGCGGACCGCGCTCGACGTGACGACGACGCGGCCCGGCTGTCGGTCGTGGAGGTCCTCGCCGCGATCGTCGTTGCGCTCCTCTGCGGCCTCGCGCTGTTCCGTGTCAGGCTGCCGGGTCGCCTGGCGCGATGGCGGGTGGCGATACGGTTCGGCGTCCCGCTCGTTGCCCTGGGCGCGATCCTCGCCGTGCTGGCCCGTTGACGAACGCGGCCTATCGCATCCGTTTCAGGAAGCCGTTGGGGTTGAAGGTGAGCCCGAAGCGTTCGCGATGCGGATCCGGCGCGAAGTCGTCGCGGGTGTTGAGCACGTCCTTGACGAACTCGGCCGGTCCCGCGCCGTGGCTGGGCCAGACCGGATGGCCGTTCACGATCGTCTCCTCGACCACGACGTAGGAACCGACCGGCACGAAGCGTTCGTAGGCGGCGAACTGCTCGGCGATACGCCGCTTCCGGCCGCGCTGGCCGAGGATCACGACGGCGTTGGGTGCCTCGCCGACGAGCTCGCGGACCTGGGCGGCGACCTCGGTCGCTTGAGGGGTGCCCACGACATAGGTGATGCGCGGGTGCGCCGGCCGGCCGGCGTCGTCCTTCGGATCGATCGAGACCAGACGCCCGTGCTCGAGCGCGTCGCACACCGTCGCGAGCAACAGGGCTCGTCCTCCGCTGCCGGTTCCGGTCTCGATGATCCAGTCGGGGCGGAGGTCGACGACGAGCTCCTGGTACGCGATCAGGTCCGTGGGTGCCTTGCCCGTCGGCGATCCGAGCCATGCCGCCGACCGCCAGCTGAGGCTGCGCCAGAACGCGTCGACGAACTCCGTGCGCAGCGATTCGGGAATCGGTGTGGGGTGCTCGGGCATTCCGTCGGGATCGCCTGCCGAGCGTCGCTTGAAGAGGTTCGGTGCGGCACGGTGGCGCGCCTTGGTGCGCAGCGCTTGGGGTCGCATCGCGCCCACGTAGTGGATCGGCTTCCCCGGCCCCTTGAACGGACGGCCGCGCAGCTCGGCGTACTGCTGCGCGTAGGAGGCGATCCGCCGGCGGCGCTCGTCGGCCTCGACCTGGTTCGTCGTGGTTCCGCCGTGGATCTGATGGAACGAGCCTTCGCCGATCAGGCTCACCATGTTGACGTCGGGGCTGTTCCCGAGCCGCTCGTACAGCTCCAGGTTCGCGTAGCCGCCGCCGGCGACGACGAAGCTCTCGTCGAACGAGCCGGACTGCTCGAGCAGCGAACGCGGCGCGAAGAGACAGTTGCTCTCCCAGAGCCCATCGAACCAGTCGCGGTCGCCGACGAAGTGGCCGATCTCGAAGAGTCGATACCCGTTTGCCGGCCAGCCGATCTCGTCGAAGAGCTCGTCTTCGAACGTCTCGTCGTAGCCCGCGATCATCGCGTCGCCCTGCTGGCCCGGACCGACGTACCACTGTTGCACCGCGACGATCGCGGTCGCGTGGCTCGCGATGCCCTGCATACCGAACCGGAGCACACCGGGGGTCAACACATGGGCGCCGTCGATCATCAGCGCGACCGTCGCACCGTTCGACATCGCGATCCCACGGTTCAGCGCTGAGACCGGCGACGGGCTCGCGCCCTTGCCGAGATCGAGATACCGGAACTCTGCTCCGAAGCTTCGCACGAACGCTTCGCCCAGCTTCTGATCGTCACTCGACCCGTTCTCGACGACGATCACCTCATAGTCGAGCGCCTCGATGCCGAGTTGATACGCGCGCGTGAGCGAATGCAGCGTCCGGGCCGCCTCGCGCCGCATGTTGTAGAAGACCACGACGACGGAGAGATCCTTGTGGTCCGAGGCGGCCGGCGCCGGCGCCGGTCGGCCGGCTCGTGATAACGGTTCCTCGGCCTTGCGAAACGCGGCGGCGGACCAATCGACCCGTTCCAGCGGCATCTCGACGGCGAGCCGGCTTCGGACCGCGTCGATTGCAGCCCGGCACTCGGGATCGATCTCGTAGTCGTCGATCACGACGTGACCACCCGGTGTGACGCGCTCGTACAGGCGCGCGAGCACCTCGCCCGCTCGTTCGCCGAGACCGTCGCCGAGCCGCAACAACCCGATCGTCGCCGGAACGTCGGCTCGGAGTGTCTCGCCGAGGTCGCCGCTGGCGAAGCGAACCTGTTCGTCGAGTAGATCGAAGCGATGGAAGGCCTCTCGCACTGTGTTCAGGTCGCCCAGCAGGTTCGGAAAGCCCCGCCCTCCGGCGACCGACGCGGGATCGCCGCCACTCGCATGTGTGGTCGATCGGAACTCGTCGAAGACCCACACCGAACGATCGGTGATCTCGTGCGCTGCGAGGAACCCGCGCAGGAAGATCGCCCCCCCTCCTCGACCCGTGCCGCACTCGACGAGATCGCCGGCAACTCCCTCGGAAACAACCGCATCGAGACAACGATGCAGATGATCGAGGCGGTGACGTCCCATTGTCGTGTACGGGAAGTAGGCAGGCATGCCATCGGTGTCGGTTCGTAGCTGCCCAGCGCGGCGCGCTGCCTCCAGCTCGCGCAGCTCCGGTCGCATCCGGCGCATCGGATCGCGCAGCTTCTCGGGGCTCGGCCGCTCACCGCGCTCCATCGCGGTCGCGAGCAGGTCGATCCGCAGCTCGTTGTCGAGATAGTGCTCGTCGAGCAACGCGCCCTTCAGGAGCTCGAGGTAACGCGCCGCGGATCGATCGAGCTGCCGCTCGCGCGGATAGAACTCCTCGTGCTGGAACACCATCGCCCGCAGCCGCGTGTCCTCCGCGAGATGGAGCAACTCGCCCCGCCCGTCGGCGCTCTCGAGGTAGTCGAGGATGCGCGCGAGCGCGGGCTGGCGTTGCAGTCGACGCTCCTCGACGACGATGGCGAGGCCGAAGTAGATCGGGAGCACGAGCATTCGGAGCTGCGCGTCGTGGTCGGCGATGAAGTCGTCGAGCGCTGTCATCACACCGTTGCGGGGACCGCCCTCTTTCACGGCGTTGAACATCGTCGGGTTCAAGCCTCCGCCCCGCGGGACGAGCTGCTTGCGGCCGATGCGGATCCCGCGCTGCGCGTAGGGCTGGCGGTACTCCTCGGGAATCGTGTCTGGCGCGTAATACAGATCTCGACGTCCATATGGCCAGCCGACGTCGTGCAGGATCAACACCGGCAGCGGCGCTCCCGCCGCCCGCGCGACGGCGCGGAGCTGATCGAGCTCGTGGAACACCGTGTACCAGTTGTGGTCGCCGTCGATGAGCGCGGCGTCCATCGGCGGCAACGTCGGCAACACGTTGAGGCTCAGATCGCGATGGAACACGTAGCGACCGGGAAACGCCCTTTCGTGCTCCCCCGGATCGAACTCGGGCACGGGATCGATGACGTGCAGCTCGGCGTCGGGGCCCAGCCGCTCCAACATCAAGATGGTTGTCTCGCCCCGAAGCGCGCCGATCTCGACGATCCGCGTCGCCTGCGCCGCCTCGAGGACCGGCGCAATCGCGAGATCCCAGAACGGAAACATGGCTGCTCGACGAACCCCTCGATCCTCCGTGAGGGAACGAAACGGTAGCAGGAGTGAGGGAGCTACCTCATTGGGGCGGCTGATGCTCGAGGCCATGCACGCCGGCTTCTGCACGCTGCGTGAGATACTTTCGAGGACCTCGGGACGCAGCATTCAACGACAGCATCAGCCGAGACGAGGGGGCCGCGGTGGAACAGTCGGTGGACCCGAGGTCTCGCCAACGGGCGAAGGTCTTCTGCATCGGGCTCAACAAGACGGCAACGAGCTCGCTGAACGAGGCCCTCGGAGCGCTCGGCTTCCGGACGCTGCACTGGGGCGGGCCGAAGGTGCGAGACGCCATCGACCGGGCGATCGATGAGGATCGTCCGCTCCTTGACTTCGTCGAGGGCGACTACGACGTGTTCTCCGACATCCAGGTCCTGAGCGACAATTTCGACCTGCTCGACCACTTCTATCCCGGCAGCAAGTTCATTCTCAACACACGCGACTTCGATCAGTGGCTCGACAGCCGGCGCCGCCACGTGGAACGGAACATCGCCGACAAGGAGCTCGGCCGCTACGACGGCCAATTCCTGGAGGTCGACCTTCGCGGCTGGCGGCGTCAGTTCCACAAGCACCATCGCCGCGTGCTCCACTTCTTCGCGAGTCGCCCGGACGACCTGCTCGTGATCGACGTCACGGCCGGCGACGGCTACGACTTGCTCTGCCCGTTCCTCGGCGTGGCGGTTCCCGATACACCGTTCCCGTGGTGTCATCGCGATGGGCTCGTGACCTCCGGCGTGCGAACCGTACGCCGGGCACGCTGAGCGCCTGCCGTTTGCGACGGAGTCCTCACGGGAGCGAAACTCGTCACTCGCACCAGGCGACAGGAGGTTGCACCGTGGCGCAGGACTCAGCGAACGGTACGGGCGGCGATGTCAAGGGGAGGGTGTTGCGTCCCGTGCGCCGGTGGGGCAAGGCCGCCTGGCGCCGGATCGGCCCGCACCTCCCGACGTCGATGGCCCGGCGCATCCGCGCCGCCGGGAAGCAAGTCTCGCGCCGGCTCGCCTAGCCGGGGGCTGCGCCCCGCCGGATGAAGATCTTCTGCATCGGCCTGAACAAGACCGCCACGATCTCGCTGCACGAGGCGCTCCAGGCGCTGGGCTTTCGGAGCCTGCACTGGGGTGGTCCGACGGTCCGGGAGGCCGTCGAGCGATCGCTCGAAGCGAGCAGACCGCTGCTCGATGACATCGGCGACTACGACGCGTTCTCCGACATCCTCGCCCTCAGCGAGAACTTCGCGATCCTCGACGCGCAGTACCCGCGAAGCAAGTTCATCCTGAACACTCGCGATCTGGACGAGTGGCTCGAGAGCCGGCGCCGCCACGTCGAACGGAACGTCGAGCGCCGCGGCCGAGGTCAGTACGGCGGGACGTTCTTGACGGTCGACTACCCGGCGTGGACGAGCGAATTCCGCGAGCACCACCGGCGAGTCCGCGAATACTTCGCCGGACGACCCGACGACCTCCTCGTGATGAACATTGCGCGGGGCGACGGCTACGAGCTGCTCTGCCCGTTCCTCGACGTGCCGGCGCCGGATGCGCCCTTCCCGTGGCGTCACAGGAACCTCGCCGTCGACCAATGAGTGTCAGGCCTCGGGGGTCGAGGCCACGGCTTCGTCGATGAGGCCGATCACCTGCTCGACGCGTACCTCCCACGAGTGGGGTCGCAACACGTCGAGATCGACGGTGCGACTCTCCGATCGCAGCGCTTCTTCGATCGCGGCAGCGAAGCCGTCGGCACCCTCCGCGATCGTGATCAGACCGGCGAGCTCGTCGAGGTTGGCGACTGGTGTCGACACGACCGGCACGCCGATCGAGCAATAGACGAAGGCCTTCAGCGGGTTCATGGAGCGCGTCATCTCGTTGTCGAGGTGCGGGATCAACGCAACATCGAAGTGATGAATGAACCGCAAGGTCTCTTCGTACGGCTTCACCCCCATGAAGTGCGCGTTCGGCTCGCCCGCGAGACGAAGGATCGACCGATCGAGGTGCGCCGAGCCGACGAACACGAACTGCCATTCCCGATGGTCGCGCACGAGCGCATCGAGCAGGTCGAGGTCGATACGCGAAGACAGGTTCCCGACGTAACCGACGATCGGCCCGTGGATCGCGGCGAGCTCCTGGGGGCGCGTTGGGGCCGCGGCGCCGTTCGGGAGCTCGCATCCGTTGGCCACGACGTGCACTGCCGGCGCGAACTTCCGCATGCTCTCGGCAACCGGCGCGCAGTTCGCCAGCACGACGTCGCTACGGGCGAGAACGTCTTGATAGTTGCGCTCGACGCGCTCGTACATCGGCGAATCGGACGTGTACCAGGTTCGGTTGTCGTCGACCACGTCGGCCACGACGATGTCGGGATCGAGAGCATCGATGATCAGGGGAAGGTCGGTGTTCGTCGGGTAGACCCAACAGACGAGCGGTCGCGTACCGATGCCATGGCGCGCGAGCGTGGCCTTCACGTAGTCGGCATACGACTCTCGCACCGGAAGGCCGAGTCGCTTCGTCATGCGGCCGGCATGCAGGAAGGTGTGCTGGTACACGCGTTCGGAGTCGCGCTGGTGCAGGAGCCGGCGGACGGTGTGTTGCACGACCAGCTTGCTCTGGTCGACCGTCGAGTTCGCGCTGCGATACGTCTTCAACAACCCCTCGGGGGTGGTCGGGTTGTCGAAATGGACGATCGAGTGCACGCGGTCCGAGCGCTCGAGATACTTGAGGAACATGTCCTGGCGACGGCCGTAGATTCCCGTGTCGTTCTGTTTCCAGAACATCGCGACGTCGTATTGAGCTCCCTCGGCGATCGCGCGGGGACGCCGGCCGGGGACGCGCATTCGGGGACGCGCGCGTTCAGGAATCGGCCCGAACGCCTGGCGCGGGAGCTCGGCGAGGTCGACGAGCGCCGGCGTCAGCCGCGCAGGCGTGGCGAGGAGCTCGTCGAACAGTGGCGCGATTGACTCGCTCAGCGCCTCGTAGCTGTACGCCTTCAGGAACAGCTTGCGCCCTTGCTCGGCCCGGTCGATGGCCTCGTCGCCGTGCTCGAAGATCTCGGCGATGCGCTCGTGGAGCGGCATCTGATCCTCGAACACCTGGAGAACGTCGGCGTCGATCATGGGCTGCAGCGGCGGGGTCGGCCGCACGAGGCACGGCACGCCCATTGCGAGCGCATCGGTGACCTTTGCGGGGAGTTGATAGCGCGAGATCGGATGCGTCGGATCCTGCAGCACGCACGAGAGGTCGGCCGCACCGACGAGCCGGGGAAGATCGTCGAACGATTGGTACGGCAGCGGGATCGCCCATCGCTCGAGCGTTCCGATCCCGGGGCGGAGCTCGTCGAACTCGCGCGTGCCGAACAACAAGAGCCGATACCTGCGATCGCCGAGGCGTTCGAGCGCCTGCAGGATCTCGACGACACCCTTGTGCTCACGTGGTGTCCCCCCGAACAACACGAGCCGGTCGGAAGCGCTCACGCCGAGGCGACGTCGCGTCTCGTCACGGTCGTAGAGCGCGGGATCGAAGACCCGCTCGTCGCGCGCGTGCGGGAAGAGCACGCCACCGAAGCGTTCCTGCAGCGCGACGTTCGACACGGTGACGAGATCGGCAGCCGCGATCAGCGGCTCGCACGCGCGTGTCCAGATGCGGCCGAACGGCAGCGAGAAATCGGAGTCGCTCCGCATCCGCAGCACGTCGCGAGCGTCCAGCCCGGTGTCTTCGTTGAAGAAGGCGAGCTCGTGGTCGTCGACGTCGAGGACGAGCGGGCGGTTCCGCGATTGCTTCATCATGGCACCGAGCCCGAACGACGGTAGGCGCGGCTTCGAGACGAAGATCGCGTCCGCGTCGATCTCGTTCGCGATACGTTCCATGATCTCGAGGTGCTCAGGGAACGACTGTCCCGTGAAGGGCCGAATCGCGATCTCGCTGCGCGACAACGGCGCCCAGATCCGCGTCCCGTAACGTTCGAACTGCGCCCCCCAGATCTCGACATCGAATCGACGGGCGAGGACACCGGCAAGCACGTACGCGCGACCGAGCGGATTGTGGCCGACATCCCACGCCAGGACGGCAACCTTCGGACGGCCCGATCTGGCCGCGCCGTGAGCAGCGGGACCGGTTCCCGGGTCTGCTTCGATCGACACGCGGGTGCGTTCGATCTCGGTGAACACGTTGTCGAGTGGGCGGACGCGTGCCTTGCCGGCGAGTGTGCGCCGCAGCGAAGAAGCGCCCCACGCGAGGCGGGACGACCGGGCGCGCGACAGCTTTCGCAGCTGCCGCTCGACGTTGTCCAACGAAATGTCGACGGTGCGCTCGACGGTGCGTCGACGGATCTGTTCGTCGCGCAGCTCGCGTTCCACTCTCGCTCGCGTCGCGCGTTCCGCCTCGAGCGCGTCGGCCGTGCGCCGCGCATCCTCCAAGGAACGCCGCGCTTCGTCCAAGGAGGCCCGCAGTACCTGCTCCTCCTCGAACACCCGCAGAGTCTCGAGGGCGCCTTCGGAGATGTCTCCTCCGAGTACGGCGGCAAGACCGTCGGTGTCGAGCGCGGTCGCGATGGCGAGCTGCCGCGCGTTCAGGAGCGTCCCGCGTCGATCCTCCGATTCGTGTTCGTGTTGCAGGCTGGGTGTGACGAAGGCACCGACCTCACGCTCGGTCGGCACCCGCAAGCCGGGGACACCGAGGTCGGCAAGTTGCCCGATCATCTCGGCGGCGACCTCGGACGGGCGGCTCATGAGGTCGTCGTATCGGACGAGCATCCGCGGAACGCCGGCCGAGGCCTCGAGCGCTCTGATCGTGTAGATCTCCCAGAGTGCCAACCCGACCTGGACCGGGAACTCGTTGCGGCGACGCAGTGACTCGGCCACTTCGAGCGGATCGCGCGTGACGTGGATGCAAACCGGCACCTCGACGAGAGGGCGGAACAGCGGGAACAAAAGGCACAGCCTCGGCTCCTTCACGACCCACGGTCGGTGCGCGTCGAGCTGCAGCACGATCGATTCGAGGTGGTCGAGGTGCCGCGCGCGGACGTCCGGCGGGATCGCATCGACTGAGAACCCCGACAGCCGCCACCAGTCGAACCCTGCGTCTTGGAGGAGCCCGTCGCAGACGGCCCGGATGTCGCGCCGCTCCCAGAAACCCTTGGGATTCTCCTCGTTCGCGTCGGTCGATACACCCTCGGCGCCGAAGTACGCGCCGGCCATGTTCAAGAGGCGGGTGACGGCCGAGGTCCCCGACCGGTGCATCCCGAGTACGAACAGCTGCACTGCGAAACGATACCACGACGACGACACCGCGCACTCGGGTGCGCGCGCTCCGTTGTCATGTGAATTCGGCTTCGGTACCATCGCGTGTGATCTTCAACCACGAGCTGCTCTACCTGCACGTGCCGAAGACAGCAGGAAAGTCACTCGCGCTCGCACTCCTCCAAACCATCGACCGGCCGATCCGCTGCCTCCTTCCGCCGGGCACCGAGAAGATGCTGCGCGAAACCGTCGACATGACCGACGTCACAGTCGAGCGCAGCAGCGGCCACGAGGGCATGTTCCGCGCGGCGAAGGTGCTCGCAGAGGAACAACGCGCCGTCGACGACATGAAGATGGTGTTGGTCGCGATCCGTAGTCCGTATGACCTACTCGTGAGCAACTACCACTTCATGCGGCAGAACTACGAGACGAACCGTGGCAAGGACAACTTCGAGATCGCTCACCGCTCCGACTTCGAGGCGTACGCCGCGGAGGTGCGCTTCGCGCCGATCGATCGCTGGTTCGTTCTCGGCGACCGTATCCCCGCGAACCTGCGTCTGATCCGCTATGAGTCGTTGCAGCAAGAGTTCGCGGCGGCGATGGTGGACCTCGGCTACGAGCCTCCAGCGCTCGAACGCGTGAACCCGTCGGACCATGAACACTTTCTCGAGTACATGACGCCTCGCTCGGAGCAGAGCATCTACGAGAAGTTCAAGTATCTCTTCGATAACGGCTACTACGAACGGCTGCGGTTGAGCTGACGGCGTCAGCGACCTGCCGGGTCGTCCGGCCGACGAGGGGCGCGACGAGACGCGCGGCGCGCCGTGCTCCGGATCGAGTCGGCGACGCCGGCCGGGAGGATGCGGCGCGCGACGCGCCACGCCGGCTTCAGACCCCAGCGTGAGCCTCCGCCGTCGATGTTGTCGTGTGGAAACGGTGCCGCGGGAATCGGACGCCCGAGAAAAGGCGCGAGCCGTTCCCAGCCTTCGCCGCCGCAGAGGTCGACGACCAGCAGATCGTCTCGCCCCGCGAACCATCCCGTGACCCGATCGTTGTGCCGGTCCCACTGTGCCCGCCAGAGCTCGCGGTCGATCTGCACGTTCGAACCGCGGTACAGCCCTGCGCGTCGGTCTCGCAGGTTGCGCAGGGCATGGCGATCGCGGCTGTTCATCCAATCGTCGACGTCGCGCATGGTCAGGATGAAGCGCGAGCCCGGATACTGGAGATCCGCGAGGTCGAAGCGCACGGTCAGCGTTCCGATGTCGCCGTAGGCGTCGTATTCCTCGCCGACGTGGTGCAGCAATCGCTCGCCATCTCGCTGGGCCTCGAGCACGGCGTGATACGCGGGCCGGCTGCCCCAGTGGTAGCTGCGAAAACCCAAGTGTTGCAGCGCGAGGTGCAGCGACGAGGTGCCGGTCTTGTTGAGGCCGATGCAGAAGGTCCTCGGTGCACCGGGCGGCGGCGGCGGCGGAACGGCCCACAGGGTGCCCTCGGGATTCGTCGCGACGAGCGTCGCCCGCCGCGCGAGGTGATCGGCGAGGTCTGGGTAGCGACGTAGCCACGTCGCGAGCGACGCGGGGAGCAAGAAGTGGGTCGCGCCGCGCATGCGGGCGACGGCGAGCTGATCGAGGGGCCCCTGCCCGTCGTGGGGATCCGGTCCGGCGCCGCGCTGCGCGTCGTCGACCCGCAGCGGGTGCAGGAGGCGCCCGGAGCCCTCGAGCTCATCACTGACCTCATCGTCGCGAGGCGCGCCCGTGACCGCAACGGCGATCGCGGAGCCTTCCGCCGTGTCGCGCAGCAGCGCGCGCAGCGTCACGGAACGAGGACGATCTTTCCGGCCGCGCGGCGCTCGAGAAGGTCGGCGATCGCCGCACCGGCCGCCTCGAGCGGCCGCTCATCGGGTGCGATCGGATGGAGTCGTCCGTCGTCGATCGCGCCGAGCACCTCCCGCACGAGCTGCGCGTTCGCGGCCAGGTTGCGCATGACCCATCCGCCCCACTCGACGCCGACAATGGTTCGGTTGTTCAGCAGCACGAGGTTGAGCGGCACACGCGGGATCCCGGCGGTGAAGCCGATCACGCAGAAACGACCGTCGAAGCGCGTCGCGCGCAACGCGGCCTCGGCGATGTCGCCGCCAACCGCGTCGTACACGATGTCGACGCCCTCGCCGCCGGTCAGCTCCCGGGCGCGAACCTTGACATCCTCGTTGGTTGGATCGATCGCCGCTTCGGCACCCATCTCCGCAGCGAGCTGCCGTTTCGCCTCCGTCGACGCGACCGCGATCACACGACCGCCGAGCGCGCGCGCCGCGTCGATTGCCGCCAACCCGATGCCACCGCCGGCACCCGTCACCAACACCCACTCGCCCTGCGCGATGTGTGTACGGCGCGTGAACGCGAACCAGGCCGTGCAATAGGACTGGTGGAACGAGGCGGCTCGCCCGAAGTCGAACGAGTCGGCGAGCTTGACCACATTGTCGGCGCGCGTGACGACGTACTCGGCGAACGCCCCCGTGCCGAGCGTCGCGAAGACGCGATCGCCGAGGGAGAGATCCGTCACGCCGTCGCCGAGCTCGTCGACGACCCCGGCGAGCTCGGAGCCGGGGACGAACGGCGGCGGGATCTTCACCTGGTAGCGCCCGGCGGCGAGCAACCCATCGACGTAGTTGACGCCCGCCGCACGGACCGCGATCCGCACCTGACCTTTGCCCGGATCGGGGATCGCGACCTCGTCGACGACGAGCGCGTCGGGGCCACCGAACTGTTTGCATACAACGGCACGCACGGCCGTGCAGGGTACCGACCCGGGCGCGAGACTGCGCCCATGACGATGCGGTTCAATCACATGGAGCTGACGTTCGCACGTGGTGCTCTCGACGAGACGGCACGGGCCGATGTCGCGGACTTCTGGGGCTCGGTGTTCGGTTGGCGGTTCACCCAGACCGAGCTGTTCGGCCAGCCGGCGACCATTGCGCTCGTGGATCCGGGGCAGTTCATCGTGCTCACGGAGACCGACGAGCCGATCCACTCCCCCGGATACGACCACCTCGGCCTGCTGTTCGAGACGCGCGCCGAGGTCGACGAGCGGCTCGCGCAGTGCAAGGCGTGGCAGGACAAGGACCCGCGGATCAAGGTCAAGGAGTATCCCGACCTCGCCTACCCCGGCCTCACGGTCCACGCGTTCTATGTGAAACACCTCCTGCCGATCTGGTTCGACGTGCAGTGCATGGAACACGCCCCCGGCAGCGAGCCGGCCGAACGCTGGTACTACGGGTCGCAGCCGCCCGGCTGACGTTCGTTCGGCGGTGCCCGCACGCGGCTCAGGCCGCCTCGGGACGGCGCCGTGCCCAGCAGCGGCGCAGCGCGGCCGGGACCCGGCCGTAGCACTCGCCCGTCAGGAGCTGCGGCTCGATCTCGCCGGCGGTTCGCATCGCGGTCACGATCTCTCCGTCGTTGCCGATGACCGTCGTCGAGAACACCCGGCGCCGGTCGGGGTGCAGGCTCGGGCGGGGCCGCGAGTCGTCGGCGATGTCGGGATCCAGCGGTGCCGACCAGCCCGCCGTGAGCAATACGAGCGCGCGGCACGCCGGCGGCGGGATCACCTCGAGCGCGACCGACACGTGATCGACGTGACCGAAGCGCCACAGCGCCAACGCGTCGGCCTCCTCGACGATCGCGAACAGCTCGGGGTCGAGGTCGCGATCGGTTGGGTCGCCGTCGAAGACGGCGTCGCAGAGGAGAGCGAGAGCGACGAGATCGATGGGTTCCACAGCGGACCTCCCAGGATGAGCACGGGTTGATGGTCCGCGTACGTGGACGCGTCACCGGGCGCACCGCACCACGGAAGCGGCGGCCAATGCGGCGGTTCTCCGGTTCGCCGCCGACCCTACCTAGCAGCGACAGGTGTGGTCTAGGTTTCGTGGCGAGTGTCGAGGGGGACGCAGTCGGCCTGGTAGCCGTCGCCGAGCGCGTTGCGGTGCAACACGGCGCGCACGGGCTCGATCCGCACAATCCCCTCGCCGGCGTCGACGTCCTGCACCGCGCGCCCGTCGACGATCAGGCTGTAGCCGCCGGGTTCGTGCGGCGCCCAGAGGAGACACACGTCGGGGGTCGCTGCGACGTTCGCGGCGGTCTTGCGCCCGACGGCACACTCGAACGTCCCGCCGGCCACCTGGACGACGATGTGGGTCGCATGCGGGCAGCCGCCGTCGCCTGTAGTCAGGAGGTAGGGCGCGCGACCGAATCGATCGAGTTGCTCGGCGATCTCCGCGAGGTCGACCGTCACACTCACGACCCCGAGCGTACCCGTCCCTCCCGGAAGTGCTTCCGGCACAGCAAGATGTAGGTGACGACGTCGCCGAACAGCGGCACGTCGCTGTGGGTCGCTGTGTCGCCCACCGCCACGACATCGCCCTCGCGGACGAGCGAGCCGTTCGCGAGGCGAGCGTTGTTGTTCGCTCGAGCGCCACACCAGCACCGGGCCTCGACCTGCAGGTGGACCCGCTCATCGGCGAGCTCGAGCAACCGGGCCGTCCCTGCGAACAGCAGGCCGCGGAAGTCGGTGATGAGCCCGTAGGCGAACACGTCGACGTCGAGCTCGTCGACCACGCGCGCCAGCTGTTCGGCTTGGGCGATCGTGAAGAACTGCGCCTCATCGCACACGATGTACTGGAGCCGCCCGCGATGAGCCTGGAACTTGGCCTCCCGGAACTTGGCAGCTTGGAACTTGGCGGCGAGCTCGTAGAGGTCCACGCTCGGATCGACCTCGAGCGACGGGGCCGAGATCCCGAGCCGGCTCGTGACGTGAGAACCATCGCGGCCGAGTCGCGCAAGCAGCAACCCGGTCTGGCCGCTCTGCTCGAGGTTGTGATGGACCTGGAGCGCAAGCGTGCTCTTGCCCGAGCCCATCGTGCCGAACGAGAACCGCAGGACCGCCATCGCAGGCGCCGACCGTAGTTGCAGCCGCTGCGGGACCGCCCGCTTGAACCGGGGGGAAGCCCGCGTTCATACTCTCGGCCCTTGGCATCGATCGAGCAGGAGCCACGGACGGCGGACCGCAGACGGTTCGCCGTACCGATCGTCATGATCGCCGGCGCCGCCGGCGTGGTGGTGGCGACCACCCGCTACGGGATCGGGCTCACCCCGGATTCGGTCACGTACCTGTCGGGGGCACGCAGCCTCGCCGACGGCGACGGGTACACCGATCTGGCCGGGGACGCGATCGGTTTGTTCCCGCCGGGCTACTCGGCGGTGCTGTCGATCGGCGAGCGGCTCGGCATCGACGCTGTCGACGCCGCGCGCGGCCTGAGCGTCATCACGCTCGTCCTGACGATCGCGCTCGCGTACGCGTTGCTCCGCCACCACGTCCGCTCGCCCGGTCTCCAGCTCGGCGCGACGGCGCTCGTCGGTTGCTCCGCGGTACTGCTCGAGATCTACTCCAAGGCGCTCAGCGAACACCTCTTCGTACCCGTGCTCCTCGCGTTCGCCCTCGTGTGCGAGGAGCTGGTGCGGCACCCGAGGCGACCGTGGTTGCTCACTGCAGCGGTCGTGCTCGCCTGGGCTGCCTTCTACCTGCGCTATGCCGGCATCGTGATGCTCGCGGTGGGCGCACTGGTGCTGCTCGCCGCCGAGTGGCGCGCGGGCTGGGTGTCGGCCGTGTTGCGATCGTTCCTGTGGGGCATCGCCGCCGCGAGCGCTCCGGTCGTGTGGATGCTGCGGAACGACGACGCGGTCGGACATCCGGTGGGTTCGCGCGCCGAAGCGGCGTCGTCGACGACCGAGAACGTCAAGCGGGTCGTCAACGAGCTGTCGCAGTGGCTCGCGACGCAGCTGCTCCCCGGCGTCGCGCGAGGCGTGATCCTCGCCGCCGCGGCCATCGCGTTGGCGGTGGTCGTGGTCGCCGTCGCGCGGCGGCGCGATCCGCTGCCCGACGATTGGAAGGCGATGCTGCCGCTCGCAGGGCTGGTGGTCGTCTACGTCGGGTACTTGATCGCGTCGGCATCGATCGTCGCGTTCGCGGCGATCAACACCCGGTTCATGCTCCCAGTGTTCGTCCCGATCGTCGTCTTGAGCGCGTGGCTGTTCGAGCGCATCCGCGACCGGATCCCGAGCGCCACGCAACGTCGCGTGCTCACTGCGGTCGCCGCCGCGTGGCTGGCGGTCAACCTGGCATGGTTCGCGGGTCGTGCCATCAACAGCGCACAAGACGGCGCGGGCGGCTATGCGAGCGAGCGGTGGCAGGAGTCGGCGTTGATGCAAGATGTCGACGACCTCGACCTCGCGACGCCGACCTTCACCAACGACCCGCGCGCGATCGAGATCTTCCTCGACAAGCTCGTCGAGCAGAGCCCGCAACGGACGCGTTTCCAGTCCGGTCAGGGCACCAACGACCTGCGGCGCTTCGTGCGTGAGGTCGAGTGCGGCGGTCCGGCGCAGCTCGTGTGGTTCCTGCCGAACGGGCGCAAGCACTTGTACGACCCGAAGGAGCTCCGCGAGCACGTCCGTCTGAAGGTGGCGGTCAAGCGTTCCGATGGCGTGATCTACGACGTGCTGCCAACGTCGCCACCCTCGACCAATTGCGGCTGACCTCGGGGCGAACCCGTGCCGAGCCTGGCTAGCGTCACCCCGTGACCGGCATGCGATTCGAGCTGCGCGACGCGCGGGTGTGGGAGCAGCCCGAGCTCGTCGCGATCGCGCGGCGTCCGATGCGCGTCCCCCGGCTGCCGGCGCCCGACGTCGAGGTCGCGCGCGCGACCGGCGGGCGCGACGGGTCACCGTGGTTCCAGCGCCTCGACGGTCGGTGGCGATTCTCGCTCTCTCCCGCACCCGAGAGGGTGCCCGTCGAGTTCTTCCGTGAGGCGTTCGACGACTCGGCGTGGGACGAGGTCGACGTTCCCGGATGCTTCACCAGCCAGGGCTACGCGCCCCCCATCTACACGAACATCCAGATGCCGTGGGGGTCCGACATCCTCCCGCCGAACGTGCCGGCCGACAACCCGGCAGGCCTCTATCGCACGCAGTTCCGATTGCCGCGCGACTGGGGACAGCGACGAGTGATCCTGCACTTCGGCGGCGCCGAATCGGTGCTGCTCGTCTGGATGAACGGGCGGTTCATCGGCCTCGCGAAGGACTCGAGGCTCGCCTCGGAGTTCGACATCACCGCAGCGGTACGCGCCGGCGGCACGAGGAACACGCTCGCGGCCATGGTCGTGCGTTGGAGCGACGCCAGCTATGTCGAGGACCAGGACCAGTGGTGGCACGCCGGCATTCATCGCGAGGTGTTCCTCGTCGCGCCGGGACCGGTCACCCTGCGCAATGTCCGGGCGACGGCGGGGCTCGCCGATGACCTGACGATCGGCACGCTCACCGTGCGCGCGGAAGCGGAGTTCGCCGATCGGCCCGAACCTGGATATCAGGTGGAGATCGAGGTCTACGACGGGCGGCGTCGGCTCGCCAAACCCATGAGCGCGGACGTACCCCATGAGCTCGATCCCTACGTGTTCAACGGCCATGTCGCCCTGTTCGACACGACCTTCTCCGCGGTCCGGCGCTGGTCGTCGGAGCAGCCGCACCTCTATGAGCTGCTCGTGACGCTGCGGGATCCTCGCGGCGAGACCGTCGAGGTACAGCGAGAGCGGATCGGCTTCCGGCATGTGGCCGTCGTCGGCGACGAGCTGCTGATCAACGGCAAACCTGTACTGCTGCGCGGCGTCAACCGGCACGATTTCGACGCACGGACAGGCCGGGTCATCGGCCTCGAGTCGATGCGCCGCGACGTCATCACGATGAAGCAACACGGCTTCAACGCGGTCCGCACGTCACACTCGCCCAACGACCCGCGCTTTCTCGACCTCTGCGACGAATACGGCCTGTACGTGATCGACGAGGCGAACATCGAGAGCCACGCCTGGATCGGTTCGCTCTGTCATGATCCGCGCTACCGGTCGCAGTGGCTCGAGCGGGGCGCGCGGATGGTCCAGCGCGACGAGAACCACCCTTCGATCATCCTGTGGTCGTTGGGTAACGAGAGCGGCCACGGCGCGAACCACGACGCGCTCGCCGGCTGGATCCGTGCGCACGATCCGACGCGTCCGTTGCACTACGAGGGTGCCATCATGCTCGACTGGGCCGGTGGTGTGGGTGTCACCGACGTGCTGTGCCCGATGTACCCGCCGATCGCGGTGATCGAGGCGTGGGCGAAGAAACCGTGGGGTCCGAAGCGGCCCGTCATCATGTGCGAGTACTCCCACGCGATGGGCAACAGCAACGGCTGTCTCGCCGATTACTGGGACGTGATCGAGGCGAACCATGGTCTGCAGGGCGGTTTCATCTGGGAGTGGTGGGACCACGGGCTCGAGCAGGAGCTTCCCGGCGGCCGGATCCGGTACGCCTACGGCGGTGACTTCGGCGAGGTTCGCCACGACGCCAACTTCTGTTGCGACGGGGTCGTGTGGCCGGACGGCTCGCCCAAGCCCGCGCTCCAAGAGCATCGGTGGCTCGCCTGCCCGATCGCGGTCGCATGGGCCGGGAACGCGCGCGACCGGCTGCGCCTGACGAACCGGCAGGACTTCAACGACACGGGCTGGTGCAAAGCGCTCGTCGAGGTGTCGGTCGACGGCGTCGTCCGCGACAGTGCGGAGCTCCGCCTCGCGGCCATCGCAGCGGGCGGGTCGACGGTCGCCAAGGTGCCGGTCACCCGCCCCGACCTCGCGCCGGGCGAGGAGTGCACGATCACCGTGCGATTCTCGGCGGCCCGCGAGCTGCCGTGGGCGCTCTCGGGAGCCGAGGTCGGGTGGCGTCAGCTCGAGTGGGCGAAGGGCGCGCCGCCCAAACGTGCCGCAGCGCGCGGCAAGGGCCCCGAGCTGCAGCTCGGCGACGGGTTGCTCACCTCGTTCACCGTCGACGGCCGCGAGGTCATCCGTGAGGGCGCCGGACCGCGCCTCGCGATGTGGCGCGCACCGACCGACAACGACGGCATCAAGCTCTGGACCGGGCAGGAGCGCAAACCGCTCGGCCGCTGGCGCGGCTGGGGGCTCGACGCGCTCGGCCGCGAGCTTCTCGAGGTCGAACAGAAGTCAGGGGACCAGGCGATTGTTCGGTGTGCGTACCTCGGCACCGACGGCGACGCGCCGATCCTGCACACGAGCCGGATGCGATCGCGCCCTGACGGAGCGATCGAGTTCACCGAGACCGTCGAGATCCCCGCGGTGATCACCGACGTTCCGCGCATCGGCATGTCGTTCGCGCTGGGGCCGGGTCTCGAACGGCTGGAGTGGTACGGCCGCGGGCCACACGAGAGCTACCCCGATCGAGCGCGGGGCGCGGCCCTCGGCCGCTGGCGTTCGACCGTCGGCGACCAGTACGTGCCCTACGTGATGCCCCAGGAACACGGGCTGCACGTCGACACCCGCTGGTTCACGCTCGTCGGCGACCACGGGACCGGTGTTCGTATCGAGGCGACGAAACCCGCGGTGTTCGCGTTCAGCGCGCTGCATCACGCCGCAGCGGACCTCACGCGGGCAACGCACGCCGACGAGCTCGTCGCCCGGTCGGAGACGATCGTGCACGTCGACCACGCGCACCGGGGGCTCGGGACGCTGAGCTGCGGCCCCGACACGCTGGACCGCTACCGCATCGGCGCCGGCACCTACACCTGGTCCTGGCGCCTCGCCCCCTGGAACGGTCACGGCGAGGTGCGTCGGTAGCCGTTGAACATGAACGGCTATCGACGCACCCGGATCGCAGGTGGGTCAGACGGCTTCGAGCAGGCTGCGGGCACCGACGTCGCTCGCGGGGTGCCGCAGCTTCGACAGCGCACGTGCCTCGAGCTGGCGGATCCGCTCGCGCGTGAGACCGAAGTGCTCGGCGATCTCCTCGAGCGAGCGTTCGGTACCGTCGAGGCCGTAACGGAGGCGCAGGATCGTGCGCTCGCGCTCGTCGAGCACCGACAGGATGCGCTCCATCTCGCGCGGCAACATCGCGGTCGCCGCCGCTTCGAACGGATTCGTCGCGCCCGCATCGGCGACGAAGTCGCCTCGTTCGGCGTCGCCGTCGTCGCGCAGCGGCTCGTCGAGCGAGACCGGGTCGCTCGCGTAGCTGTGCACCTCGACAACCTTCTCGAGCGGCAGGCCCGCCTCGGCCGCCACCTCGGCGATCGTCGGCGTCCGGCCGAGCTCACCTTCGAGCTGGGCACGCACCTTCATGACACGCGCGAGCGTGTCGCCGGCGTGCACCGGCAGGCGGATCACACGGGAGCTGTTCGCGATGCCGCGCTGGAGCGCCTGGCGGATCCACCACGTCGCGTACGTCGAGAACTTGAAGCCCTTGCGCCAGTCGAACTTGTCGACCGCGTGGATCAGGCCGAGGTTGCCCTCTTGGATCAGGTCGAGGAGCGGCAGGCCCGACGCCTGGTACTTCTTGGCGATCGACACCACGAGACGCAGGTTCGCGTTCACGAACTGGCGGGTCGCCTCTTCACCGTCGCGTACGGTGCGGCGCAGCGCCCGCTTCTGCGCCGGGGTCAGCTTCTTGGCACCCGCCAGCTCCGCGGCCGCGTCGCGGCCGGCGTCGATACGCTGGGCGAGCCGGACCTCGCCGTCCTTGTCGAGCAGCTCGTGTCGCCCGATGTCTTGCAGATAGAGGCGGACGAGATCCTGGTCTTCACTTCGTTCGCGGTCGTCGGAAAACTTCACTTGGTTCCTTTCGGCCAGCGGTCGGTCACGGACCCAAATGTCCGCTTCCGGGGTTGGCACGCCGGCACCCGGAGAGCATGACAGCAACGCTGGCTCCATGCGGGGAATTCCCGCGAGGTTTTCACATCATCCCAGGTCCGAGGCACGGATGCACATCGTGATCGGGTCTCCCCTGTCCCATCGGCGCCGGGACCTCGATTTCTGAAGGAATCACTGGATGAATGCGCGGAGCGGCCGCCCTGCCATCGGCCCTGGTCGTACGACCTTCGGCCTATTGAGGCCCGAACGCGCCGTGGACCAGGATTCACCGGTTCCGTCCGGTGCCGGTAACGGCCCTGCGAAAGGTACGTGCATGCGCTCATCGAAGCACCTGCGCCGGTCGGTCGTGCGCCGGCTTGCGATCGCCGGATCCGCCGGCGCGCTCGCCCTTGCGAGTCTCGGCGGCTTCGTGGCCGCCGGCAACCAGGCCGGCGCCTCGCCGACGGACATCGACGACGACGGCATCCCCGACGCGCTCGACCCCGATGTCGACAGCGACGGGTTGCTGAACGGCGACGACCTCAACATCGACGGGGGCGTCGCCGCCAGCGGGCCGCACACCGGCAGCTACATCGGTGACCTGCTGCCCAACGACGACCCGCTCGAGCTCGACATGGACCGCGACACCCTCGCGGACGACGCGGTCGACGAGCTCGACATCGACAACGACGGCCTCGCCGACGACGCGGCCGCTGAGCTCGACATCGACGCCGACGGCCGGGCAGACGACGCTGCCGACGAGCTCGACATGGACGGCGACGGCCTGAACGACGACGCCTCCGGCGAGCTCGACATCGACGGCGACGCGAAGAACGACACTGACAGCACCGAGACGGACATCGACGGCGACAGCAAGAACGACAACAGCTCCACCGAGCTCGACATCGACGGCGACAGCAAGAACGACGACGCCTCGACCGAGTCCGACATCGACGGCGACAACAAGTCCGACGCGAGCGCCAACGAGCTCGACATGGACGGCGACAACAAGGCCGACACCGCGTCGGGCGAGCTCGACATCGACGGCGACAGCAAGAACGACGACGCGTCGACCGAGACCGACATCGACGGCGACGGCAAGGCCGACACATCGTCGACCGAGCTCGACATCGACGGCGACGGCGCCAACGACGACGCGTCGACCGAGTCCGACATCGACGGCGACGCGAAGAACGACAACAGCTCCACCGAGCTCGACATCGACGGCGACGGCGTCAACGACGACGACTTCACGGAGCTCGACATCGACGGCGACGGTCTCAACGACGACGCCTCCGCCGAGACCGACATCGACGGCGACGGCAAGGCCGACACGGCGTCGACCGAGCTCGACATCGACGGCGACGGTCTCAACGACGACGCCTCCGCCGAGACCGACATCGACGGCGACGCGTTGCCCGACAACGCCTCGAACGAGAAAGACATCGACGGCGACGGCGCGAATGACAACTCGTCGAGCGAGACCGACATCGACGGCGACAGCAAGGCCGACAACGCCGCGAACGAGCTCGACATCGACGGCGACGACCTCGCCGACGACAGCGCGTCGGAGACCGACATCGACGGCGACTTCCTGGGCGACAACGCTGCCCTCGAGCTCGACATCGACGGCGACGGTCTGGTCGACGACTCGGCGACCGAGAACGACGTGGACGGCGACGGTCTCAACGACGATGACGCGGTCGGCGAGCCCGACATCGACGGCGACAGCCTGCTCGACGGCGCTGCCGAGGAGCTCGACACCGACGGTGATGGTGCAGCCGACCTCGACGACGACGACGATGACAGCGACAACATCCTCGACACGAGCGACTTCGACGCCAACGGCGACGGGATCCTCGACACCTAGGCCCAACACCGGGGCCTCGACACCGGCGCCTCGACACCGAAAAACGACCGGACGACGATCCCCGTGTCCGGTGGCGGCCTTCACCGCCACCGGACACGTAGGGACGCCCGACCCGCCGAGTTGACATGCTCTGCCCGTTTTGGCACCGTTAGGAGCTTCCGGGGAGACAATCAGGGCGGGCGAATGGCAGAAAATCAGGGGCGAGACGCGCCTGCACGACTGCGCGTGGTGGTGGTCGACAGCTCACCGCTGTCGCGCATGGGCGTGATCGTGGCGCTCAGTGGCGAAACCGACCTCGAGGTCGTGGGGAGCGCCGGCGCGGCGCGCGAGGCTACGGAGCTCGTCGAGTCAGCAGCGCCGGATGTGGTGCTGATCGACATTGCACTGCGCGACGGCGACGGGGTACGCACCGTCACCGAGGTTCGCCATTCCCGCCACGCGCCGCAGGTCATCGTCCTCACCGATGTCGAGGACGCCGACATCGTCGATGCCGCGCTCGTGGCCGGCGCGAGCGGGTATCTCCTGAAGGACGTCGAACCTGCGGTCCTTGCCGCGGCGATCCGTTCGGTCCCGCGGGGAGGTGTCGCGCTCAGCCCGATGATCGCGGCCCGAATCGTCCGATCCGGAAGCGCGATGACGCACTCGCTGACGCCGCGCGAGCGTCAAGTCGTGCGGCTCGCGGCCGAAGGGCTGGCGAACAAGCAGATCGCCCGCGTGCTCGGGATCTCCGACAAGACGGTGAAGGTGCACCTCGGCAGGATCTTCCAACGCCTGGGTGTCACCGACCGGACCCAGGCGGCGGTGTGGGCCGTCAAGAACCTGATGCGCGAGGTCCCGGCCTGAGCCGACCGGCCCGAGCGGACCGGCCAGAGCCGACCGACCCGGCCGGAGTCAATTGGCGAGCTCGGGGAGGTCCTTGAACCACTCGAGCACCTCGGCGTTGGCCAGCGCCTCGGTGTTGCGGACCTCGCGGCCGGCGACGACGTCGGCCACGGCCAGCTCTGCCAGCTTGCCGCTCCGCGTGCGGGGGAGGTCGCGCACCGACACCACACGCGCGGGGACGTGGCGCGGCGAGCAACGACCACGGATCTCGCGGCGGATCCTGTCGCGCAGCCCGTCGTCGAGGACCGCGCCACCCGTGAGCCGCACGAACAGCACGACCCTGACGTCGCCCTCCCACGGCTGGCCGATCGCGAGCGCCTCCGCCACCTCCGGGAGGGCCTCGGCCGCCCGGTAGAGCTCGGCGGTGCCGAGCCTCACGCCGCCCGGGTTCAGCGTGGCGTCGGAACGGCCGGTGATGACGAAACCTCCGTGTTCGGTCCGGAACGCGAAGTCGCCGTGCGCCCATGCATCGGCGAACCGTTCGAAGTAGGCCGCCCGGTAACGGCCGCCGTCGGGATCGCTCCCGAAGCGAAGCGGCATCGACGGGAATGGGGCGGTCACCACCAGCTCGCCCGTCTCGCCGACCGCTGCCGGAGTCCCGTCGTCTCGGAACACGTCGGCGGCCACGCCCAGTGCTGGTCCCTGGATCTCGCCGGCGTACACCGGTCGAGTCGGATCGCCCATCACGAGGCAGCCGCACAAGTCCGTGCCGCCGCTGATCGAGGCGAGATGCACGTCCTGCTTGATCGCGCTGTAGGCGTAGTCGTAACCCTCGGCGACGAGCGGAGAGCCCGTCGAGCAGATCGTCCGGACACTCCGTAGCGAGTGTCGCTCGCGGGGACGTGCGCCGTCCTTGCGGAGCGCGTCGAGATACTTCGCGCCCACGCCGAGGAGCGTCACCTCGTGGTCATCGACGACCTCGAACAGCCGGGAGGCCGAAGGGTGGAACGGGGACCCGTCGACGAGCACGATCGCGGCCTCGGACGCCAACGCGCTCACCAACCAGTTCCACATCATCCAACCGGTGGTCGTGAAGTAGGCGACCCGGTCGCCGGGCCGCACATCGCATTGGAGCTGATGCTCAGCGAGATGCTTGAGCAGGATCCCCCCGGCGCGATGCACGATGCACTTGGGAGGGCCGGTCGTCCCCGAGCTGTAGAGCACGCAGATCGGATGGTCGAACGGGAGCTCGACGAAGCCCGGATCCGCGGCCGCCGCGTGAGGCGCCAGCCACTCCGCCCACGGGGTCGTGCCCGCGGCGGTCGCGGCGGCCTCGAGGTGTCCGACGAGCACGGTGCGCCGCAGCGACGGCAGGCCGGCCCGGATCTCGCCGAGACGCTGGCGGCAGTCGAACTGCGCGCCCCCGTACCGGTACCCGTCTGCCGCGATGAGGACCACGGGCTCGATCTGACCGAAGCGATCGAGCACACCGGGTGCGCCGAAGTCCGGCGAGCACGACGAGTAGGTCGCGCCGATCGTGGCCGCGCCGAGCATGGCCACGACGGCCTCGGCGATGTTCGGCAGCCATGCCACGACCCGGTCGCCATGGCCCACCCCGTCGGATCGCAACGCTCCTGCGCAGGCCGCCACCGCGGCGCGCAGCTCCCGCCAGGTCAGCAGAGAATCCGCGGCGTCTTCGACAACACCGATGATCGCCGGCAAGTCGTCGTCGCGTCGCAGCAGGTTGCGGGCAAAGTTCAGCGTCGCATCGGGGAAGAACCGCGCGCCCGGCATCGCATCGCGCGCGTCCGACGGCCGCTCGCCCCGCTCGCCGACGACCGCGCAGAACTCCCAGACCGCCGACCAGAACTGCTCACGCCGGTCGATCGACCAGCGGTGCAGCGCGTCGAACTCTGCCGCGTCGGGCCGGTAGCGGTGTCGGAACTCGGTGAGCCGCGCGCCATCGACACGCTCTGGGTCGGGCATCCACAATGGGTCGGTCACGGCGCCGACGGTAGCCAGCTCGGATCGTGGCACGGACGGCCTCGCGGCGTCACAGGTCGATGAGCTGGGCGAGGAGTTGGGTCACGGGGTTGTCGCCGCGCCAGGTGTCGGGCACGAGGCCGAGCGCGTGGAGCTGGGCGCCGAGCGGGATCATGATCGCCGCGCTGCGCAGGCCGCCCCAGATCTCGTACCAGTCGATGTCGACGACCGATCGCCCCATGTGGCGCTCGTAGATCCCGATCGTGCCTGCGCGATCGGGGAACCCCGGCAACTGCTCGGCGAACTGCAGCGCGGTGCGCTCGAGGAACAAGTACCAGCCGAGGTCGAGCTCGGCGGGGCCGAGCGTTGCCATCTCCCAGTCGAGAACGGCACGGATCGACAGGTCGTCGCCGTAGACGATGTTGCCCAGCCGTGTGTCGCCCCAGACGAGCCCGGCGGGCGGCTCGTGGCGTGGGCGGTGCGATGCGCACCATTCATAGGTCCGGTCGATCACGGGGAATCGTTCACCGTCGGCTGCCCAATCGAGGTAGTCGCGCCAGTAGGCGAGCTCGCGGTCGAGGCCGATGCCCGGCAGGAACCCGAGGCCTGCGATCGTCCAATCAACCCGATGGATCTCGGCGAGGGTCGCGAGGCTCTCGTCGAGCAAGCGCGCTTGTGCCCCGGCCGGGAGGTCCTTCACCCAGCCGTCGAAGTGATATCCGGGGTTGTCGCTCGGGATCCGTCCCGCGACACGGTCCATGACGACGAACGGACGTCCGAGCACCCCGCCGTCTGCCTCGAACCACAACACCGTCGGCACGGGCACCGCCGAGTGCGCCCGGAGCGCTTCCATCACTCGCGACTGCGCGCGCAGGTCGTACTTCGGGAACAGGCCCCTGCCCTCTGGCGCGAGCCGCACGACCAGGCCGCGCGGACCCGAGCCCCAATCGCAGTCGACGAGGATGGTCTCGTTGGAGAGGCCGCCCTGCTTCGGCCGTTCGAGTGCGCCGATGTGCACCGAGGCAACGTCGAGCCGGTTGCCGAGCCACGACGTGAAGCGCGCCACGAACCCGTCGTCGGTCACAGCGGCACAGTACGCGCGCCCCCGTCGTGCGCCACCGCGTAGGTTGCCGCAGATGGACAACGCGCCGAGGGTGGCGCCCGATGACGGCGAATGGTGGCTCGACGAAGCCGAGGCGACCTTCCCCTGGTTGCGCGACCACGCGCCGCTGTTCGAGTACGAGCCGGGCGTCAGGGTCGTCTCCCGCTACGACGATGTCCGCGCGATCTCTCGCGATCCAGCGACGTTCTGCTCGTCGAAGGGCGTCCTGGTCCTCGACCCTCTCCGCCTCGGGGCGCGAGCGGACGCGAGCGGGGATGAGCACCGCCTCGGGGCGCGAGCGGACGCGAGCGGGGATGAGCACCGCCTCGGGGCGCGAGCGGACGCGAGCGGGGACGAGCACCGCCTCTCGGCGCGAGCGGATGCGAGCGGGGACGAGACGGCCCTGTCGCCGTCGGTGTTGTTCATGGATCCACCGGAGCACGCGCACTTCCGGAAGTTGGTGAGCCGTGCGTTCACCCCGCGCGCCGTCGCGGCGTTGGAGCCTGGCGTGCGCGCGCGGGCGCGTCGCATCCTCGCGGAGGTGCCGGGCGGTGAGTTCGATTTCGTCGAGCACGTCGCCGTGCGGCTGCCGCTGCAGATGATCGCGGCGCTCCTCGGAATCGAAGATGTCGACGAGCATCAATTCCGGTACTGGTCGGACGAAACGATCAAGGCGGCCGATGGTTTGCGCGCCGATCTTCGGGTGGTGAACGAGTTCCTCGCGTTCATGGCCGATGCGGTCACCCGGCACAGGGCCTCGCCACGCGACGACGTCCTGCAGCGATTGATCGACGCGGAGCTCGACGGTCGGTCGCTGACCGATTCGGAGTTGCTGATCTTCTGTATGTCGTTGCTCGTGGCCGGCAACGAGACGACCCGCAATCTGATCTCCGGCGGCCTCTGGGTACTGTCCGCGCACCCCGAGCAACGCGATTGGCTCGCGGCGCATCCGCCGGGAAGCCGAGACGCGGTCGAGGAGATGCTTCGTTGGGTCACGCCCGTGAAGGCGTTCGCGCGAACAGCGACGCGCGACGCGGAGGTCGGGGGCAGCAGGGTGCTCGAGGGCGACTACCTCGTGATGTTGTATCCGTCGGCGAACCGCGACGAGCGGGCATTCGGGCCGACGGCCGGTGTGTTCGATGCCCGGCGGGCACCGGACCCTGCGCACCTTGCGTTCGGTTTCGGGGAGCATCTCTGTCTCGGTGCCGCGCTCGCTCGGCTCGAGGCGCAGGTGATGTTCGAGGAGCTGCTCGCGGTGCATCCCTCTGTGCGTGCCAGCGCGCCGCCCGTGCGGCTTCGGTCGACGCTGATGAACGGCGTCATCGAGCTCCCGGTCGACCTCGGTGTCACTTGACAGCTTGCTAGTAACCTAGCAGTATGGAGGGCGTGCCCGACGGAACGGTGCAACAGCCGGTGAAGCAGTTCAACGTGTACCTACCCGTCGACCTGATCCGTGCCGTCAAGCACCATGCGATCGACTCGGAGCAGTCGTTGTCCGCCATCGTGGCGAGCGCGTTGCACGACTACCTCGAGCGCCATCAAAGGAAGGGCCGTCATGACAAGTCGCGGCGTTGAGTACGTCTTCATCGAGACACAGAACTGGGGCGCGACCGTCGCGTTCTGGAAGCGGTTCGGCTACGACCTCGAGTTCGAGACCGACCATCACTCGGGCATGCTCAGCCATCCCGGCGGTAAGCCGACCCTCTTCGTCGCCGAGCGGCCCGGCGAGCAGCCCGAGATGCAGCTCTGCGTCGACATCTCCGACGCTGCATCGATCGACCTCGGTGATCTGCCGGTCGAGAAGCAGTGGACGGCCGAACACTGGAACGTGATGGAAGCGATCATCCGCGACCCCGACGGGCGCCGCGTGAGCCTGCAGGCACCCCTACCCGACGACGTCGAGGTCGATCACCACGACTGGTACTGGCTCGGGGCGCGACCGACGCTCGAGGTGGCCGACGTCGCCTCGGTGCTCACCACGCTCGTCGATCGGCTCGGGTGGAGTATCTACACATCGATGGGCGACCCTCCGACCTTCGCGCTCGTCGGCATCGGGCGCGCGACGCTCGCGCTCGCGCACGTCGAAACGCCAGCGGTACCGGCCGACACGGCATGTTGCTATGTCGACGTGCAAGGCGTCGACGCGCTGCACGATCACTGTGTCGCCCAGGACCTCACGATCACGCATCCGTTGACGACCCACCCCTATGGCCAGCGCGACTTCGTGGTGCGCTTGCCGTCGGGCCATCTCGTGGCGCTCGGCGAACGCGTGGGCTGACGATCCGTTGGGTCAGGAGGAGTGGGACGCCGCGGCGCGGGTCGCTGCCACCCACCGGGCGAAGGCGCCGCCCTGCGCCTCGAGCTCCAACGGCGGACCGTCCTCCACGACCCTGCCGCGCTCCATCACGAGCACGCGATCCGCGCGGAGGGCCGTGTTGATGCGGTGGGCGATCACGATCGCGGTTCGATCCGAGAGCAGCCGGTGCATCGCGTCCTCGACGAGCACGTCGGTGGCAGGATCGAGGTTGCTTGTCGCCTCGTCGAGCACGATCACGCGCGGCTCGGCGAGGAACGCGCGCGCGAGGGCGACGAGCTGTCGCTGACCCGACGACAGCGTGAGCCCCCGATTCGAGACGACCGCGTCGAGGCCGTCGGGAATCGCATCGAGCCGGTCGGCGAACCCCAGAGCGCGGCACGCCGTGTCGATCTCCGCGCGCGTCGCGCCCTCACGGGAGATCCCGATGTTGTCGGCGACCGTCCCGTCGAACAGGAAGCCCTCCTGCGGCACGACGACGACGCGGTCAGATACCGCACGTCCTGACCGTCGACGAGGACCTCGCCCTCGGTCGGGTCGTAGAACCGGGCGATCAACTTCGCCAGCGTGCTCTTGCCGGCGCCGCTCGTCCCCACCACGGCGACCCGCTGGCGCGCCGGGATCGTCAGGTGCAACGCCGGCAGCACATCCGGACCGGTGTCGGAGTATCGGAACCGAACACGGTCGAGGCGGACCTCACCCTCGCCCGGCACGAAGTCGACGGCACCGGGGTGGTCGACGAGCTTGGGCTGTCGCGCCCGGAACTCGAAGACCCTGGCGAAGCTCGCGCCCGCCGACTGCAGCATCGAGTTCAACTCTGTGAACTGCTGGATGGGCTCGAAGAGTCGGTTCAGGTAGATGGTGAACGCGATCACGGTGCCCGTCGTGACGACGTCACGCGAGACGAGCCACGCTCCGACGCCGATCAGACACGCGAGCGCAATCGGGTGGAGGAACTCGATCGTCGAGTAGTAGATCGAGGCAAAGCGCCCGCTGCGCCGCTTCGCGTCGTAGGTGTCGTGGCTCACGTCACGGAAGACCTCGTGCAGATCGGGTTCGATCGCGAACGCCTGGACGACCCGCATCCCGACGATCGACTCGTTGACGTGCGCGAGCATGTTCGACGTGCTCTCGCGGATGTCGAGCTGTACGGCGTAGGCGCGAGGTCGGTACCACAACGAGATGAGCACGAGCGCCGGCATCACCGCGAGCGCCGCGAACGCGAGCTCCCACGAACGGACGAACATCACGCTGATGGTCAGCAGCAACAGCATCGAGCTGCGGAGCACGAGCGCGAGACCGGTCTGGACGAACTGCTGGAGGTTCTCCACGTCTGCGGTCAGCCGCGCAACGAGGCGGCCGCTCGGCTCGTGCGTGAAGTAATCGAGATCGAGCCGGTAGAGGTGATCGAGCAATGAGCCGCGCAGATCGAACAAGTAGCGCTCGGCGAATCGACCCATCCAGCGGAACTCGATCCAGCTCCCCAGCACCTGGCCGGCGACGAACACGCTCCCGAGCGCGAGGCACGTGAACACCCAACCGGTCGACTGGGCGCGCACGCCACGGTCGATGGCCGTGGCGATCACCAGAGGGATCGCGACCGTGCACGTCGTCATCAGCAGCACGCCACCACAGGCCGCGAGGTACGTGGCCCGGTGCGGCCGGAACTCGGCGAGCATGCGCGGCAGCGGTGGTCGGGGCGGCGGGGGCTCCCAAACGGCGGCGATCCTCATCCAACAGTCCTTGTCCCCGGTCTCACTCGCCGCCGCCGATCGCGATCGGGAGGTGGTCGTCGTCCGGCCAGTCGGGTGCATCGAGCTCGTCGAGGGCGAGGGCGGCGCGGTACTCGGGCAGGTCGATGAGCTCGTCGTGCGGGCCGTCGGCGATCACTCGCCCAGCCTCGAGGAGGACGATCCGGTCGGCCAGGGAGATCGTCTCGACGCGATGAGCGACGATCAGCGTGGTGCGTCCGCGCATCGCCTCGACGAGCCCCCGCCGGATCGCAGCCTCGGTCGGTGGATCCACGGCGCTCATCGCGTCGTCGAGCACGAGCACGCGCGAGTCGCGCAGGATCGCGCGTGCGATGGCGAGCCGTTGCCGCTGTCCTCCCGAGAGGCTGTAGCCCTGCGGACCGACAACCGTCTCATAGCCCTCGGGGAGCGCGTCGATGAACCGGTGCGCTTCCGAAAGTCGCGCTGCGCGCTCGACCGCATCGGCGGACGCGTCGAGATCGCCGATGCTCAGATTCTCCCCGATCGACGCGGTGAACACGACGGTGTCCTCGAAGACGAAGCTCACCGCGTGTCGCAGGTCGCGCAGGCGAACCTCGTCTACGCGGCGACCGTCGATGCGCACCACACCGGACCAGGGATCGTAGAAACGCGAGAGCAGGTAGACGAGCGTGCTCTTGCCCGAACCGCTGCGGCCGACGAACGCCACCGACTCGCCCGCCTCGATCGTCAGCGAGAAGTCGTGGATGACGGGGAGATTCGGTCGGTAACCGAACGTCACGCCGTCGAACTCGATGCGGCCCCCACCTGCCGGCAGCTTCCTTGCATGGTGCGGCTCGGCGACGTCGGGCTCGGCGGTGAGCACCTCCGCGATGCGGTCCGCTGCGGCGACGCCCTGTGGCCACTGCGCCAGCAGCTCCGCGCCGGCCGCGACCGGCGCGACGAGCAGCGCGAGATACTGGATGAAGGTGAGCAGCTCGCCCGGCGTCATGCGGCCGGTCGCGCCCAGCCATCCGCCGAGGCCGAGGATCGTCAGCATGGCGAGGCCGGGCGCTGCGAACATCGTTGCCTGGAACCGGGCGCGCACCTCGGAGCGGCGCAACCCGCCGCTCCTGACGTCGCCGGCCAGGATCGTTCCGCGCGCACGGAACTGACGCTCGAAGCCGTGGCCCTTCACGACGCGGATCCCCTGCACCTGCTGCTCGACGAACTCGGCGTAGAAGCCGAGGCGACGCTGCACGTCGGCCGCTGCCGGATAGAGGCCGCGGGCGGTCCGCAGCGCGGTGGCCATCCCGATGCTCACGACAGCGAACACCGCGAGCGCGAGCCAGGGTTGGACCACGACGAGGATCGCCCCGCCGAGCACGAACAGGACGCTCGACTGTGTGAACCACGGGATCGGGCTGAGCGCCTGCTCGACCATGCTGACGTCGGTCGATGTCCTCGCCATGAGCTGGCCGGCGCCGACGCGGTCGTGGAACGAGAACGACATGCGCTGCACGTGTTCGAAGAGACGATCTCGGATGTCGTTGCTGATCAGCGCCGGGTTCTTCGTGGCGAAGTACTTGCGGATCGCGCCACCGATCGCGCGCCCGATGGCAAGGCCGAACAGCACGAACGCGAACGGCCAGAACCGGTCGCGGCGGCCGTTCACGACCACCGTGTCGACCGCACGACCCGCGATCAACGGGATCACGAGCACGACCGCGAGGTACAGGGTTGCGCCGCAGAGCGCCGCGCCGAGCGTGCGACGGCGGAGCCACAGGTGATGGCGAAGCAACGCGTGCGCCGCGCGCCGGGCCCGCTGCTCGCCGTCTGCCTGCATCCCCCGGGACCCCCGCGCTTGGAGTCCCATCCTACCGACGTACCTGACGCGCGCGTCAGCATTTTGCCCGCCCGCGCGCGATCGGCTGAGGTCGTGTCAGGCGCTCTCGAGCAGCGCCGGGAGCTCGCGCATGTCGTCGAACACCACGACGCCCGGTCGAGCGAGCCGGGCACCAGGCGTGACGCTCCCCGAGTACGCGAACACCCGCATCCCCGCGGCGACGCCGGCCTCGACGCCCGCGGCGCTGTCCTCGACGACCGCGCACGCGGGTGGCGCCGCGCCCATGCGGGCGGCAGCGTGGAGGAACAGGTCCGGCGCCGGCTTCGAGCGCGCGACTTCGCTGGTCGAGAAGATCCGACCGGCGAAGCGCTCGTAGAGGCCGGTGCGTCCGAGTGTCATGCGCATCTTGTCGTGGCTCCCGCTCGATGCAACGCAGGTGGGAATCGGAATCCGATCGAGCGCGTCGACGATGCCGGTAACGGGTCGAAGCTCGCGATCGATCGCCTCCCGGTATCTCTCCGCATAGGGCGCATCCCAGTCGGGCGCGAGCGAGCGGCCGAGGTGTCGCTCGAGCTCAGCGCGCATGTGCTCGTCGGTGCGTCCGACGAACCGTTCGACCACTTCTTCCTCGCTCATTGCCCAACCCATCACTGCGAGCACCTGCACGTCGATGCGAACCGCGATGCGCTCACTGTCGACGAGCACGCCGTCGCAATCGAAGATCACCAGCGCGAGCGGAGCGCCGGAAGGTTCGGACCCACGCTCGCTCACCCGCCGAGGGCCTTGGTCACGGCTTCGGGGTTGTGGTATTCGCGCCAGAACACGATCTTGCCGTCTCGGAGGCGGAACACGCCGATGTACTGGTTGTGGTATTCGGCGCCCGTCGCCTTCACGATCGCATCGCTGTGATACTCGCACACGAGTGTGTCCTGACCGGCGGTCGCGTAGACGGCGTCGAGCGTCTCGCGGAAGCGCTCGAACAGCCCGAATGTCGCGAGCTGCATCTGGTTCCACGTCGCGAGCCCGATGAATTGCTTCGGGAGGAACGACGGCCCGTAGGGCAGCTCGAACACGAGATCGTCCGCCATGTGATCCGCGACCTCGTCGTAACGGCCGTCGGAGATGGCGGCGAACACGGCCCGAACCGTCGCGACGAGATCGTGGCTTCCTGACATCAGTCCTCCGTCGCGATCGTGCTCAGGTGGACGAACAGGTCGTCGCCACCGATCGGTGAGCAGATCACCTCGGCAGCGCCGGCATCGGTATAGGCACGCAGCTTCTCCTCGATCGTGTCGAGATCGCCCCAGACGACAGCGGCGTCGAGCATCTCGAGCGTCCATCGGGCGTCGGCGGGTACGGGCGCGCCGGCGTTGTCGAACACGGCCC
>Ga0247727_10000533_pt1 | contig 92675 bp, 66 predicted proteins | sample WisWelCaveWW1625_FD_202498 | JGI IMG/M metagenome (GOLD analysis project Ga0247727, IMG submission 202498) | Biofilm microbial communities from Wishing Well Cave, Virginia, United States - WW16-25 | ecosystem: Environmental > Aquatic > Deep subsurface > Groundwater > Cave microbial mat | place... | reverse complement strand
AGGAGCACGCGATCACCATCGCCGTCATGGGCTGCCGCGTGAACGGCCCCGGCGAGACCGACGACGCCGACCTCGGCCTCTGGTGCGGCCCGACGCACGTGAACCTCAAGCACGGCGCCGAGACGCTGGGCGCCTTCACCTACGACGAGATCCTCCCGCGGCTCGAGGCGGAGGTGCGCCGGCTCGTGGCGGCGCGGAGCACCGCCGGCTCGCGCTGAGCGTCGTCGGGGCTGTCGCTGCCACGGCCTTCACGTCGCCTTCGGACTCCATCGGCGAGCGAGCGCGTAGACCGGCACCCCCGCCGCGAGGATCGCCAGCCCGATCAGCGCGTTGCGGCGATTCGCGGCGTCCGCGAGCGTGAGGACGTCGACGGCGAGGACGACGGCGATGAAGAGCGCGGGGACGAGCGGCACGAGCGGGCAGCGGAAAGGCCGCGGCGCATCGGGCCGGCGACGGCGCAGCACGACGACGCCCGCCGCCGTGAGTCCGTAGAAGAGCAGCGAAGCGAAGACGACGTAGTCGGTGATGTCGCGGAAGGTCTTGAGCACGACGACGAGCAGCACGGCCCACGCTGCCTGGGCCCAGATCGCGACGTGCGGCGTGCGGAAGCGCCTGTCCACGGCCATCAGCGGCGGGAACACGAGCCCGTCGCGCGCCATCGCGTAGAACGCGCGCGGCGTCGAGAGGAAGTTCGGATTGGCGGCGCCGAAGACCGAGAGGCAGATCATCAGCGGAAGCAGCCGCGCGCCCGTCGCCCCGAAGATCCGCGCCATCGTCGTCGTCGGGACGTCGATCTCTTCAACCAGTCCGACCATCTCCTGACGCGGGATCAACGCGAGATAGGTCGCGTTCACCGTCACGTAGAGCGCGACCAGCAGCCCGATCCCGAGCAGCAGCCCGCGCGGCAGCGTCTTCTCCGGCCGCTTCATCTCGGCCGCGCTGAACGGGAGCTGATACCAGCCCTCGTACGCCCAGAAGATCGCGACGCCCACCGCCGCGAGACCGCTCGCGAAGCCGGGTGCTTGGGCCATCGAGGCGGTCGCGGCCGCCTCGCCGACCGCCGCGCCCATCGCGGCGCCGCCCGAGCCGTGCGACGCTCCCTCGGTCCCGAGCACCACCGCGATGCCGCCGATCACGATCGCCGCGAGCATCGCGATCTTCGCCACCGTGGCCGCGACCTGCAGCCCCGCGCCGACCCCGACTCCCGCGTGGTTCACCGCCGCCAGCAGCACGATCATCCCGACCGCGACGCTCCAGTACGCCGCCCCCGTCATCGGCACCACGCTCGCGAGCGATTTGGCGAACGCGACCGCGAGCGCCGCGATCGTCCCCGTGTTGATGACGAGGAAGAGGCACCACCCGTACAGGAACGCCGGCAGCCTCCCGAAGCTCTCTCGCAGGAACGCATACTGTCCGCCCGCCTCCGGCAGCATCGCCCCGAGCTCCGCGTAGCAGAGCGCCCCGAGCAGGCAGACCACCCCGAGCCCGATCCAGCAGCCGTGGATCCACCCCTCGCTCGGCAGACTTCGCGCGATCCCGAGCGGCTTGAGAAAGATCCCCGACCCGATCACCCCGCCGACCACGACCATGGTCGCGCCAACGACTCCCATCGACCGTCGCAGCTGCGGCTCTTTCTCCACCTCTCCATTCATCCCTGCGCGCCCCTCTCCTTTTCCTCTGCACCGCACGTCGTAGCTCGATTGCACCGCGCCTTGTCCCCATTTCACCGAACCGTGGACGCCCGCCGGCGGCGGCGCGCGCCCCCGGCGCGCAATCGCCGCCCCGCCCCTTCTCCGCCGGTCGATCACCTGCGAGGCGCGCTCCTCCCCCGGTCGTTTCTCCAATGGCCGCTTCGCGCGCCTCGTCAGGTGCATCGACCGCGAATCGAGCGGCGCGCAGCGCCGTCTCGATGAGCGCTAGATGAGCTGCGGGCGCGCCACAGGCGCGCCCGTCAGCTCCATCAGTGGTTGAAGAGGAACGCCGGACTCGTCGCCAGCGCCCACGCCAGATCCTGCGCCGCCGCCAGCCGCAACTTCCCAATCAAGTCCGGCGCCGCCGCGACAAACGCGCGATGGAGGATCGCCTCGTCATCTGCAGCGCGCTGTTCCGGTTGCTTCGCCAGCGCCGCGAGCACGTCATCCGGCAGTGCCGCGACCCGCACCGGCCGCGGACTCGTCGTGACCGACAGCCGGAACCTCCCGAGCAGGTGTCCCGCTCCCCACCCCTGCTCGATCGACAGCACGAGCAGCGTCCCGCCGTGAGGCGTCGCCGAATTGGCGCCGCCCGAGCCGGAGTCCTCGGCCAGCTCCCACACCGCGCGGTGCGGCTGCGCGACGTTCGGGTAGATCGCCCAGCCGGTCGCCGCGTTGCCGTCGGCGATCTGCGCCGGCGTGAACTGCTCCTGCGAGAAGTCGGCGGTCGCGTTCTGGAGCGCGATCGTCCTGCCGCCCGCCGCCCCCTGCAGCGAGATCGCCGTCAGCTTCATCTCGCCCACCACGAAGTTGCCGCTGTCGGAGCGGCCGCTGCCGCCCTGCGGCAGGCTCGCGTCGGGGATCGCCTCGATCCGGATTCCCGTGATGGCGCCGTGCGGCGTCCACGCGGCGATCGTGTAGGTGTCCTTCTCGGCGCGCGTCCCGCCGGCGAGGAACGAGCCGTCCTGCTGCTTCGTGAACGTCGCGCCGCCCGCCGAGCGGACGTCGGCCTGCTCGACCACGCTCCACGCGACCTTCGGCTGCGCCGCCTCCCACGCCGCCCGCCGCGCGAGCAGCTCGTTGGAGTCCTTCGGCGCGAGCGCCGCGACGTTCGCGGGCAGCGACGGATCGAAGGTCGGCAGCAGCTTCTGGAGCTCGGCGTCGGTCGCCGGCCGGGCGAGGAAGCGCACGTAGAGCTCGTCGATCACGCGGCGAGGGTCGCGCTCCCAGACGACGAAGCGCGCGATCGCGTTGTCGGGATCCCCGATCGCCTCGCCGAGCGTCGGGCCGTTGACGAGGTTCAAGGCCTGGCCGAGCGACATGCCGGACGAGCGCTCGCACTCGCAGGCGCTCTCGCGCGGCGGCCGGCCGAAGAGAGCGAGGAAGTTGTCGGGCGGCGTCACCGTCGGGTCGAGGAACTCCTCGGCACGAGCGTCGGGCCGCGCGCCGGCAACGCGCGGCTCGTGGCCGGTCGCCGCGGCGATCGCGTCGAAGAGCGTCTCGGCCGGCAGCCTTCGCGCGATCGCGTGTGCATAGTGGAGCGTGTCGTCGCCGTTCCACTCGTTGATGGAGAGCGAGCGCTGGTAGGCCGCCGACCGGCAGACGAGCCGCATCAGCTCGCGCACGTCGAAGCCCGACGCGATGAAGGTCTGCGTGAGCCGGTCGAGCAGCTCGGGGTTCGTCGAGGGGTTGCTGGCGCGGATGTCGTCGACCGGCTCGATCAGCCCGACGCCGAGGAAGTAGCTCCAGAGGCGGTTCACGTAGCTCTTGGCGAAGTAGGGGTTCTCCTTCGCGGTGAGCCAGCGCACGAGCTGGTCGCGCCGCGTGCCCCCTCTTGAATCGTTGGCAGGCACGTCGCTCTCGCCTTCATAGTGGTAGGGGAAGGCGGGCGCGACGACGACGTTCTTGGTCGGGTGCATCACGTCGCCCGAGTCGAGGTCCTTCACCATCTCCTCGAAGGCGAGCCCGTCGTCGTCGGGCCGGTTGTCGTTGGCTTTCGCCATCATCGGCGAGCCCGGCACGTTCTCGCGTCCGACCTGCGCGAAGTAGGCGGCGAGCTGCCAGTGCTGGTCGAGCGTCCAGCGCTCGAACGGATGGTCGTGGCACTTGTTGCAGCTGAAGCGCACGCCGAGGAAGAGCTGCGTCGTGTTCTCCATCGCCACGTCGGGCTGGCGCAGGATCTTCCAGTAGGCGGCCGCGGGGTTCTGGTAGGTCGATCCCTTCGCGCCGAGGATCGCCGAGGCGAACTCGTCGTAGGGCTGGTTGCTGGCAATCTGCTCGTGGATCCACTCGCGCAGCCGCGCGGCGCCCTCGACGCCGAGCCACTTCGAGTTCACCTGCAGGAGGTCGGACCACTTGTTGGTCCAGTGCGCGACGAACTCGACGCTGCCGATCAGGCGGTCGATCAGCTCGTCGCGCTTGACCTTCGCGTCGCGCCGGTCGGCCAGGAAGGCGCGCGCCTCGCGCGAGGTCGGCGGCTTGCCGGTGAGGTCGAGGTAGAGGCGGCGCGCGAACTCGGCGTCGGTGCAGGGGCCGCTCGGCTGCGTCCGAAGCGCGCGCAGCTTCGCGTCGACGAGCTCGTCGACCCAGTCGTTCTCGACGACCGGCTCCCACACGAACCCGGTGCGGTCGCCCATGACGATCAGCCGCGTCGCGGCGTAGCGGCCGGAGTAGCGCGCGAGCACCGCCGCGTCGCCGCGCCGCACCGCCGTCACGAGACCACCGAGCTCGACCGTGGCGACCTCGAGGTCGTTGCTCTCGATCGCCGCGTCGCCGGTCACGTCGCGCACCCGCCCGTCGGCGTAGGTGGCGAGGACGGCCATCTGCTGCGCCATTCCCGGCAGCGGCACGATCGGATCCTTCGGCAGGATCTCGATCGAGACGACGCGCGTCGCGTCCGCGTCGAGCTTCACGCCGCTCTCGACCCAGGCCTTCAGCAGCTGGTAGTCGCGCGAGTCGACGTCGAGCCGCCGACCTCCCTCGTGCGGGACGCTCGCCGTCGGCTTCAGCAGAAAGAGGCTCTGCTCCGGCACCGCGCGATTGAACCGCCGGCCGGCGAGGTCGTCGGTCATCGCCACGTGGTCGGAGGCCGGGTCGTAGCCGCGCAGCGAGAGCTTGAAGCCGTTCCTGCCCTTGGCCGCGCCGTGGCACGTCCCGGCGTTGCAGCCGAGCCGCGACATCAACGGGATGACGTCGTTCACGAAGCTCGGGTCATAGGGACGGTCGGCACCGGCGACGTGGACGGGGATCGTCACGCTCTGCTCGCCGACCTGGATCGTGAGGCGGCCCTCGCCGTCCCTCATCGGCGTCACGCGGCCGCGCGCGTCGATCGAGATCAGCCCGCCCGCGTCGTCCCACGTGGCCGCGCGAGTCACGTCGCTCTTCACGCCGTCGTCGCCGCGGCCGGCGAGCAGGAGCTGCACGGAATCGAAGCGGTTCGAGAGCTCGATGCGCGCAGGCTGGGCGTCGAGCGCGACGACGCGGTCGCCGGAGCCCGGCGACCCCGCGAGCCACGCGACGAGGAGGGTGAGCGACGGGTTCATGCTCGATGCTCAGAGTTTCAGCGGCGCGGCCGCGAACGAGTTCACGATCCGGCCGTCGGCGCCGTCGAGCAGCAGGACGCGCCCGTCGAAGCCACCGACTGCGACAAGCAGCGGCTCGGCTGCGGCAGCGGGATTCGCGGCGCGCCACGCCGCCGCGTAGACGCCGGCCGGCATCGTCACGCTCCACGCCGGCGCTTCCTGGTCCGCGGCGTAGAGGCGTACCTCGCCGGCGCCGGCGCTGCTGCTGCCGGCGACGAAGCGCATTCCGTCGGGCGACCACTCGGCCGCGAAGATCCGTCCCGCGAGCGGCGAGTAGGCCTTCACGAGGTTGAAGTCGTCGCCGATCACGCGGTCCTTGGTGCGGTACATCTTGTAGGTCTTGGGCGTGCCGTCAGCGCCGCCGATCAGCAGCACGTCGCTCGTCGGGTGGCGGTCGAGCGCCATCAGGCCGCCCTTGAGCGCGCCCGGCGTGATGCTCGTGATGTTGTCGAGGAACTGCTGCGTGGCGACCTGGAACAGCTTGAGCGCGCGATCGCGCCCGACCGAGACGAGGTGCGAGCCGTCGGTCGAGAAGGCGGTGTCGAGGACGAGATCCTCGCTCGCGGCGTTGAAGAAGAGCTGCTCGCCCTTCTCGGCGTCGAGCGCCCGCACCGTGTTGTCTCCGCCGCCGAGCGCGACGAGCTTCCCGTCGGGCGACCAAGAGCCGCCGTAGAGCGTGTCGAATCCGAGCGGGATCGAGAGCCGAAGCTTGCGCTGCGCGACGTCCCAGAACTCGACCTCGCCGAGGCGCGCCGGCGAGCCGCCGACGACCAGGAGCTGCGTGCCGTCGGGCGAGAAGGCGACCGACTGGATCCGCTCCGAGAGGCCGACGAGGCGCGCGGCGAGCTTCGCGCCCGTCCCGGGGCCGTCCACCTCATAAAGGAGGACCTCGTGGTAGCCGGAGACCGCGAGCAGCTTCCCGTCGTGCGAGAAGTCGAGCGTCGTGACGACCGGGAGCTGCGCGTAGACGGGCGGGTGGTCCATCGTGAACTGCTCGGTCGCGGCGGCGGGAGTGTCGTCCTTCGCGCCCTCCGCGATCCAGCGGCGCACGAGCTCGACCTGTTTCTCGGAGAGCGGCGTGCGGCCCTTCGGCATCTTCGGCGGCTTGCCGTCGTGCGGCACGAGGACGTCGAGCAGCCGGCTTTCGTCGGGCTGGCCGGCGACGAGGATCGGCTCGTCGTTCTTCACGGCGGCGAGCAGCGCGGCGTGGCTCGTGAGGACGATCTTCCCGCTCGCCTTCGCCGGCTGGTGGCATCCGGAGCAGTTCGCGGTCAGGACCGGGCGGACGTCCTTGAAGAAGCTGACCAGCTTGTGCGCGGGCGCGGCGGGAGGCGCCGCCTGCTGCGCGACGGCGGCCGCAGCGAGCGTGGCCGCGACGGCGCCGGCGACGATGCACCTGCTCGTCCGCGTCAAGCAAACAGCTCCGTGACCGGCTCGCCCTGCACGAGCTCGCGCGGCTGGTTCAGGTGGTTCATGACCATCGTCGCCGGGTCGATCCCGAAGGCGTGGTAGACGGTGGCGAGGAGCTGGGTCGGGTGGACCGGATCGCGCAGCGGCGCCGATCCCGTGGCGTCGGACTCGCCGTGCACGTGGCCGCGACGGATGCCGGCGCCGGCGATGACGGCCGTGTAGCAGTAGGGCCAGTGGTCGCGGCCGTTCGCGTTGTTCTGGTTGCCCGAGGTCGAGACGCCGCGCTTGGGGCTCCGGCCGAACTCGGCGACGCAGATCACGAGCGTCTCCTCGAGCATCCCGCGGCGGTCGAGATCGAAGAGGAGCGTCGAGAGGCCGGCGTCGAGCATCGGCGCGGCGAGCGGCATGCGCGTCGGGATGTCGACGTGCATGTCCCACGAGTGGAAGTCGGAGTTGGCGACCTTGGGCCAGTTCACCTGGACCACGCGGCTGCCGGCCTCGATGAAGCGGCGAGCGAGCAGGCAGCATTGCCCGAACTGGTTGCGGCCGTAGAGGTCGCGCAGCTCGTCGGGCTCTTCGGTCAAGTCGAAGGCGCGGCGCGCGCGGCCCGAGAGGACGAGGGCCATCGCCTGCTCGGTGTACTGGTCGAGGTCGAACTTCTTCACCGCCTGCTCGACCGCGGGCATCGCGGCGTCGATCTGCTCGCGGAGGTCGGCGCGCCGCTCGAGCCGCGCGACCGAGAGCTCGGGCCGGATCGCCAGGTCGTCGACGCGGAGCTTGTCCATCTTCTGGACGTCGAAGTCGTCGCCCGGCGGGAAGAGGTAGTAGGGATCGAACGCGCGGCCGAGGAAACCGGCGGTCCCCGCCTTGCCGATGACGCCGCTCTCCTGCAGCGGTCGCGGCATCATCACGAACGGGAGCATCGGCACGGCGACCGGCTGGACGCGCGTGAGCTGGCAGCCGAAGTTCGGGAAGTCCTTGGGCGTCGGCGGCTCGAGCTGGCCCGACGGGCTCACCTTGTCGGCCGTGTAGCCGGTGAGCATCTGGTAGATCGCGGCCGTGTGATTGAACAGCCCGTTGGGCGAGTAGCTCATCGAGCGGATGAGCGTGAGCTTGTCGACCACCCGCGCGAGCCTCGGCAGGTTCTCGGTGAGCTCGATCCCGTCGACGTTCGTCTTGATCCGCTTGTAGATGCTCTGGATGTCGGCCGGACAGTTCTCCTTCGGGTCCCACAGGTCGAGATGACTCGGCCCGCCCTGCAGGTAGCAGAGGATCACGCTCTTCGCGCGTCCCCAGCCGGGCCCGCCGCCGATCGCGACGCCGCCGGCCGCCTCCTGCGCCCGCGCCTTCAGCGCGAGCAGATCGGCGAGGCTCAGCCCCAGCAGCGACGCTCCGCCGACCCGCAGCACCTCGCGGCGCGTGACTCCGCGCCCGCGTTTCTGTTCGGCGCCCCTGTTCAATTCCATGGGGTCCGAGTCCATGGCGTCCTCCATCCCCACCAGCCGGGCGAACAAAACTAGCGCGCCCCCCGCGGCCTGTCCTGGGGCGAATCGCGGGCGCCCGAGCGAACCGAGTCGGAATCTCAGCCGAGCATCTTCAGATCGATCCGACTCTGACGACCTCGTCACCTTGCACAGTGCGCGTCGTCTCCTGCGGTGCGATGACGGAGAACCTCCACGATCGTCTCGTCCACGCGGTCTTCGGCCGGCCGGAGCACGCGGCCGCGGAGTTCCGGGCGGTGATGCCGCCGGCGCTGCTCGCGCGGATCGATCTCGACACGTTGACGCCGGTACCGGGGAGTTTCGTTGACGCGGGGCTGCGCGACCGCGCGGCGGACCTGCTCTTCACGGTGCAGTCGCGCGGTGGCCGCGAGGCGCTCGTCCACCTGCTGCTCGAGCACCAGAGCACGTTCGATCCGTGGTTGCCGCTGCGGCTGCTCGAATACCAGCTCCGCATCTGGGAGAACTGGCGCCGCGAGCGCCCGGAGGAGCGGCGCCTTCCGCGGATCGTGCCGGTCGTGCTCTACCACGGGGAGCGGCCATGGCCCGCTTCCCCTCGATTCGGCGCGCTGCTCGACGAGTGGATCGACGAATCCGAGCTCGCGGACCTCTCGGTCGTCTTCGGCTTCCTTCTCGACGACCTCACGCGATCGTCGGACGAAGCACTGCGCAGGCGAGCGATGGACGCAGTGTCACTCGTGACGCTGCTCGCGCTCAAGCACGCGCGAACGGCCGAAGATCTCGGCGAGAGGCTTCTCTCGTGGGCTTCGTTGATGAGCGAAGCGGCGCGCGCGCCGGGCGGCCGCGACGCCTCGCTCCTCGTCTTTCGCCATCTTGCGCTCGTCTCCGACCGAGTGGAGCCCGCCTTCCTTCGGAACGAGCTGTTGCCGGCCTTGGATGACGGCGTTCGGGAGATGACCATGACGTTGGCCGAAAAGCTGATCGAGGAAGGACGGGTTGAGGGACGGGTACAGGGTCGGAGGGAGATTCTGCTGCGGCTCGTGCGCCGGCGATTCGGCGAGCTTCCCGAGTGGGTGACGAAGAGGGTCTCGGCGGCCACGATCGACGAGCTCGACCTCTGGATCACCCGCATCCTCGACGCCCGTTCCCTCGACGAGATGTTCACCGGCTGATCGGTCGCTCGCGGCGCTTCTCGGTTGCGCCCGCGGCGCGTGCCGGGCGAATGGGGCTCGACCACTGACGTTTCGCCGGCTCGGCGGCTAGTTTCTGCGCGTCCTCGTCGCCGGGAGACGTGAGATGGAGCGATGTTCCGGCCCGACCCGACGTGACTTCCTCCACGTCGGTCTGATCGGCGGCCTCGGCCTGACGCTGCCGGGTTTCCTCCGGATCCGCGCGCAGCAGGCGGCCGGCACGGCGGCGGGGGACGGCGCGGCGAGCGCCGGCTTCCACGCGACTGAAGGCGTGGCGATCGAGGCGAAGGCGAAGGCGGTCATCCAGCTGTTCCTGCCGGGCGGCATCGCGCAACAGGAGTCGTTCGACCCGAAGCCGTTCGCGCCGGTCGACTACCGCGGGCCGTTCGGCTCGATCGAGACGAAGGTGGTCGGGCTGCGCTTCGGCCAGCACTTCCCGCGCATGGCTGAGCTCGCCGACCGGATGACGGTCGTCCGCACGATGTCGCACGGCGAGGCGGCGCACGAGCGCGGCACGCACAACATGTTCACCGGCTACCGGCCGAGCCCGGCGCTCCAGTACCCGAGCTTCGGCAGCGTCGTCTCGCACGAGCTCGGCTCGCAGGTCCCGGTCCGCGCGCTGCCGCCCTACGTCTGCGTCCCGTCGCTCCCGAACATCTACGCGAACAGCGGCTACCTGAGCTCGGCCTACGGGCCGTTCAGCCTCGGCAGCGATCCGGCGAGCGAGAAGTTCGTCGTGCGCGACCTCAACCTGCCGGGCGGCGTCGACGACGCGCGCTTCGAGCGGCGCAAGGGGCTGCTCGCGGCCGTCGACTCGCACTTCAAGGAGCTCGAGAAGGCCGACGCGATCGCCGCGGCCGACACCTTCTATCAACGCGCCTATTCCCTGCTGTCGTCGAGCGAGGCGAAGGCGGCGTTCGACCTGAAGGCCGAGCCCGCGAACGTCCGCGACGAGTACGGCCGCCACGCCGCCGGCCAGCGCCTCCTGCTCGCGCGCCGCCTCGTCGAGGCGGGCGTCCGCTTCGTCACCGTGAGCTACGGCGGCTGGGACCACCACGACAACCTTGCCGCCGGTTTCGCCGGCCAGGCGCGCGAGCTCGACCAGGGCTTCGCGACGCTGCTCGCCGACCTCGAGCGGCGCGGGCTGCTCGACTCGACGCTCGTGATGCTGACCACCGAGTTCGGGCGCACGCCCAAGATCAACGCGAACGCCGGCCGCGACCACTGGCCGCGCGTCTTCTCGATCGTGCTCGCCGGCGGCGGCATCAAGAAGGGCGCCTGGTTCGGCACGACCAACGCGACCTGCACCGAGCCCGACGACGTCGCGCTCGGGGTCGAGGAGTGGGCGGCGACGATGTACCACCTGATCGGAATCGACGCCGGCAAGGAGCTGATCGCGCCGGGAAACCGGCCGATCGAGATCGTGAAGGGCGGGCGCGTCGTGAGGGAGCTGCTCGCGTGAGCGCGAGCCCGTTCCTGGTCGCGGCGGCGCTCGTCGCGATGCCGGCGTCGCCGGCCTGGCCGGGATCGAGGGTCGTCCGCGGCTCGCCTTCGGTCGACGTGGTCACGCCGCGCGGCGGCCAGCGCGGCAGCGAGACGACCCTCACGTTCCACGGCCAGCGGCTCGCCGATGCCGCCGACGTCCTCTTCTACGAGCCCGGCTTCGAGCTCCTCTCGATGGAGGCGCCCGACGAGGGCCACGCCGTCGCGAAGGTCCGCATCGCGCCCGACTGCGCGCTCGGCGAGCACCGGCTGCGGCTGCGCACGCGCACCGGGATCTCGGAGCTGCGCACCTTCTGGGTCGGCCCCTTCCCGATCGTCGACGAGGTCGAGCCCGACAACGACCTCGACCACGCCCAGGCGGTCGGCCGCAACGTCACGGTCCACGGCGTCGTGACGGCCGAGGACGTCGACTGTTTCGTCCTCGAGATGAAGGCGGGCGAGCGGTTGAGCGCCGAGGTCGAGGGGATGCGTCTCGCCGAGACGCTCTTCGACCCGTTCGTGGCGATCCTCGACGAGAAGCGCTTCGAGCTCACGAGCTGCGACGACAGCGCGCTCTTCCGACAGGACCCGGTCGCGTCTTGCCTCGTCCCGGCGGACGGCCGCTACTTCGTCCTCGTGCGCGAGAGCAGCTACGGCGGCAGCGATCGCTGCCGCTACCGACTGCACGTCGGGACGTTTCCGCGGCCGCTCGTCGCGTCGCCCGCGGGAGCGAGGCCGGGCAGCGACGTCGCGCTGAAGTTCCTCGGCGACGTGCGAGGCGCGATGGCGCAGCCGTTCCACGTGCCCGACGGCGCGCCGAGCGACTTCCTCGTCTGGCCCGAGCAGGATGGCGTGCCGTCGCCGTCCGGGCTGCCGCTCAAGCTCGGTCCGTTCGAGCCGGTCGCCGAGGTCGAGCCGAACGATTCGGTGGCGCAGGCGACGCCGGCTCCGCTCGCGCCGCCGATCGCGTTCGACGGCATCCTCGATCGGGCGGGCGACGTCGACTTCGTCCGGTTCACGGCGAAGAAGGACCAGAAGCTCCACGTGCGGGTGCACGCCCGCTCGATCCGCTCGCCGCTCGATCCGGTCCTCTCGATCCACAAGGCGGATGGCGGACAGCTCGACGCGGCCGACGACGTGATCGGGCTCGACAGCTACCTCCAGTTCACGCCGCCGGAGGACGGCGACTACATCGCGCGTGTCGCCGACCACCTCGGCGGCGGCGGGCCGACTCACGTCTGGCGGCTCGTCGTCGCGCCGGTCGTGCCGTCGCTGACGGTCGACGTCCCTCGTTTCGGGCGCGATCCACAGGCGCGGCAGATGATCGCCGTGCCGCGCGGCAACCGCTGCGCGACGACGCTGCACGCGGGGCGCGGTGCCTTCGCGGGCGAGATCGACGTGACCGCGGCCGGGTTGCCGCCGGGCGTGACGCTCCACGCCGTGAAGATCGCGCGCAACGTCGACACGACGCTCCTCCTGTTCGAGGCGGCGGCCGACGCGCCGCTCGCCGGTTCGCTCGTTGAACTCTCGGCCGACTGCGTCGAGCCGCCCCCCTCGCCCCCCTTGCCCCCGTTGCCCCCGTTGAATGTGCACGGCCGGCTGCGCCAGCGCATCGACCTGATCGTCGCGCCGCCCAACGACACGAACTTCTACGACACGACGGTCGACCGGCTCGCAGTCGCGGTGGCCGAGGAGGGACCCTTCGTCCTCGACGTGCAGCCGCTGAAGGCGCCGCTCGTCCAGAACGGCGCGACCGGCCTCAAGGTCGTGGCGCAGCGCAAGCCCGGCTTCGACGCGCCGATCGTCTGCCGGATGCTGTGGGTCCCGCCAGGAGTCGGCACGCAGCCGACGATGACGATCGCGCAGGGGCAGAGCGACGTCGTCTATCCGCTGAACGCCAACGGCGACGCGGCCGTCGGCACGTGGCAGCTCGCCGTGCAGGGCGAGGCGGAGAGCGGGCGCGGCGTCGTGCTGGCGTCGTCGCAGCTCGTGCCGATCACGATCGCGCCGCCCTTCGTCACCGTGAAGCTCGACCTCGCGGCCGTCGAGCAGGGGCAGAAGACGCAGGTCGTCGCTCACGTCGAGCCGGTCACGCCGTTCGAGGGCAAGGCGAAGATGTCGCTGCGCGGGCTGCCGTCCAAGGCGGCGAGCGAGGACCGCGAGTTCGTCGCGGCCGACACGACGGTCGTCTTCGACGTGACGACGGCGCCCGATACGCCCGCCGGCAAGCACACGACGCTCTTCGTGCAGGCGATCGTCGAGAAGGACGGCGAGCCGGTCTACCACTTCCTCGGCGGCGGCGGCACGCTGCGCGTCGATCCGCCCGCGCCGCCGAGCGCGACTGCGGCCGCCGCGCCGCCGCCACCACCCGCTGCGCCCGCTGCGGCCCCGACCGCCGCGCCGCCCAAGCCGCTCTCGCGTCTCGAGCAGTTGCGGCAGGAGGCGAAGCAGCGCCAACAGCCGCCTGACTCGAAGCCTGACACGAAGCCTGACGCGAAACCCGACGCCAAGCCCGATGCGAGCAAGCCGGCCGGAGGGCAGCAGCCGTGACGCGCTGCCTCCTGATGGCGCTGATCGCGGCGGCGCCCGGCGAGTCGAAGAAGACCCTTTCGAAGCTCGACGTCTACCCGAGCCGGCTCGCGCTCGCGGGAAAGAGCGACGTGCAGGGCTTCGTCGTCCAGGCGACCTGGGCCGACGGCACGACCTCCGACGTGACGGCGGCCGCGAGCGCCGTGCTCGCCGATGCGACGCGCGCGCGGCTCGAGGGCGGCCGCGTCGCGCCACTCGCCGACGGCGCGACCGAGCTGCGCGTGACTTTCGAGGGGACGACGGTCGCCGTGCCGGTCGAGATCGCGCGCGCGAGCGAAGTCCGGCCGGTGAGCTTCCGGCTCGACGTGATTCCGGTCTTCACGAAGGCGGGGTGCAACAGCGGCTCGTGCCACGGCTCGGCGCAGGGGCAGGACGGCTTCCGCCTCTCGCTCTTCGGCTTCGATCCCGAGGGCGACCACTTCCGCCTGACGCGGCAGCTCTCGACGCGCCGCGTCGATCTCGCGCTTCCGCAGGAGAGCCTCGTCGTCCAGAAGGCGCTCGGCCTCGTCGCCCACACGGGCGGGAAGCGGATCGACGAGGGGAGCGAGTCGCACGGCGTGCTCACACGCTGGCTCGAGGCCGGAGCTCCCAACGATCCTCCCGACGTGATCCGCCCGACCGCCGTCGAGCTCTTCCCGCCGAACGCGCTGCTCGAAGGAGCGGGGTCGACGCAGCAGTTGCGCGTGGTCGCGCGCTACTCCGACGGCAGCGACCGCGACGTCACCGACCTCTCCGCCTTCTTCAGCAGCGCCGACACGACGGCGGCCATCTCGAAGGACGGGCGGGTCACGGCGGGCCAGCGCGGCGAGGCGTTCGTGATGGCGCGCTTCGCGACGTTCACCGTCGGCGTGCCGATCGTCGTGATCCCGAAGGAGCTCGCCTACGAGCGGCCGGCTTTGCCCGAGAGCAACTACGTCGACACGCTCGTCCACCAGAAGCTGCACCGGCTGCGGATCGTGCCGTCGGCCACCTGCGACGACGCCGCCTTCCTGCGCCGCGCCCACCTCGACGTCGTCGGCACCGCGCCCACGCCCGAGGAGTTCGATCGCTTCCTCGCCGACTCCGACCCGCGCAAGCCCGAGAAGCTGATCGACGAGCTGCTCGGGCGCAAGGAATTCGCCGAGCTCTGGGTGATGAAGTGGGCCGAGCTCCTGCAGATGCGGACCGACGAGCAGAACCGCGTCAGCTACAAGGCGACGCTCCTCTACTTCCACTGGCTCGAGGACCGGATCGCGCGCAACGTCCCCTTCGACCAGACGGTGCGCGAGCTCCTCTCGGCGACGGGCGGGACCTTCCGCCAGCCGGCGACCAACTACTACCAGGTCGAGCGCGACACCCTGAAGGTGGCGGAGAACGTCGCGCAGGTCTTCCTCGGCATGCGCGTCCAGTGCGCGCAGTGCCACAACCATCCGTTCGACCGCTGGACGATGGACGACTACTACGGGTTCGCCGCCTTCTTCGCGCGCATTGGGCGCAAGAACGGCGAGGACCCGCGCGAGACGATCGTCTTCCCTGCTTCCGGCGGCGAGGTGGCCCACCCGGTCGGCGCGCGCGCGATGGCGCCGAAGTTCCTCGGCGGCGCGACGCCCGACGTGAAGGGCCGCGACCGCCGCGCCGTCCTCGCCGAGTGGCTCACCGCGCCCGACAATCCCTGGTTCGCGCGCAACCTCGTGAACGTGGTCTGGGCCCACTTCTTCGGGATCGGCATCACCGAGCCCGTCGACGACGCGCGCGTGAGCAACCCGCCGAGCAACCCCGAGCTCTTGGACGAGCTCGCCCGCCGCTTCGTCGAGTACCACTACGACTTCAAGCGGCTCGTGCGCGACCTCTGCACGTCGAGGACCTACCGGCTCGCCACCGCGACGAACGCGACCAACGAGCTCGACGGCCGCAACTTCTCGCACGCGCTCGTCCGCCGGATGCGCGCCGAGGTGCTGCTCGACGTGGTGAGCCAGGTGACCGAGACGCAGAACAAGTTCCCGGGGCTGCCGATCGGCGCGCGCGCGGTCCAGATCGCCGACGGCAACGTCTCCAACTACTTCCTCGACACCTTCGGCCGTGCCTCGCGCGCGACCGTCTGCTCGTGCGAGGTGAAGATGGAGCCGAACCTTTCGCAGGCGCTCCACCTTCTGAACGGCGAGGCGACGACGCAGCGCATCCACGACGGCGGCGTCGTCCACCGGCTTCTGGCCGCGGGGAAGGCGCCGCGGCAGCTCGTCGACGAGCTCTACGTCCGCTGCTTCGCGCGCCGCGCGACCGAGACGGAGCTCGCCGACGTGCTCTCGAAGCTGCCGGGCGAGGGTGCCGACGCCGCGATGGTCGAGGCCGCGCTCGAAGACCTCTTCTGGGCGTTGCTGAACTCGAAAGAGTTCGTCTTCAACCATTGATCACGATGGCCGTGCGCCTGACACCGCTCATCGCCGCGCTGATCGCACCCGTTTCATTCGTTGCGTTCGCAGGAGGCGCCGCGGCGCAGGAGAAGATCACCTACGACGACCACGTGCAGCAGCTGCTCGTGCAGCACTGCGGGAAGTGCCACGGCGAGGAGAAGCAGAAGGCGGGGCTCGACGTCTCGTCCTACTCGAGCCTGATGAGAGGATCGAGCGGCGGGCCGGTGGTGGCGTCGGGCGATCCCGACCGGAGTGTGATCTATCTCGCGGTCACCCACCGGCGCGAGCCGACGATGCCGCTCGGCGGCGGGAAGATCCCCGACGCGGCGATCGAGATGCTGCGCAAGTGGATCGAGGGCGGACTGCTCGAGAGTTCCGGCAGCGCGGCGAAGCCGAAGAAGAAGGCGAACCCGGCGCTGGCCGCGGTCGTCGCCTCGATCGAGAAGCCGGCCGAGCCGCCGCCGCTGCCCGAGGACCTCCTGCTCGAGCCGGCGGTCGTCACGCCTCGGCCCGGCGCGATCGTCTCGCTGGCGAGCAACCCGTGGGCGCCGCTCGTCGCGCTCGGCGGCCGGCGGCAGGTGGTGCTCTACGACACGCGCTCGCTCGAGCTGCTCGGGATCCTTCCGTTCCCCGAGGGGCTGCCGCACGCGCTCTCCTTCACGCGCGACGGGCGGCTGCTCGTCGCGGGCGGCGGCAAGGCCGGAGCGTCGGGACGCGTGGTCGCGTGGAACGTGCAGACGGGGCAGCGCCTCTTCGAGCTCGGCGAGGAGAGCGACGCGCCGCTCGCCGCCGAGCTCAGCTCCGATCGCCGCTTCGTCGCGCTCGGCGGCTCCGACAAGGTGGTCAAGGTGCTGGCGAGCGAGACCGGCGAGCTCGTCCACAAACTGAAGAAGCACACCGAGTGGATCACGGCGCTGGCGTTCAGCCCCGACGGCGTGCTGCTCGCCACCGGCGACCGCAACGGCGGGCTCGTCGTCTGGGAGTCGCAGTCGGGGCGCGAGTACCAGACGCTGGCCGGTCCTCGCGCCGCGATCACCGCCGTCGCGTGGCGCGACGACGCCAACGTGCTCGTCTCGGCGAGCGAGGACGGCACGGTGCGCCTGCACGAGATGGCCGAAGGGCGCGAGCTGAAGAACTTCGCCGCCCACCCGACCGGCGTGCTGGGCGTCGCCGTCGCGCACGATGGGCGGATCGCCACCTGCGGCCGCGACAAGACCGTCAAGCTCTGGAGTGCCGACGGCCAGCCGCTGCGCACCTTCGAGCCCATGGACGACGTCGTTCTTGCCGTGGCGTTCGACGCCGACGGCGGCCGCGTGATCGCGGGCGACTGGACCGGCGCGGTCCGCGTCTGGAGCGCGGCCGACGGCGCGCGCGTCGGCACGCTCGCGCTCGACCCGCCGCGCGTCGACGACCGGCTCGCGGCCGCGCAGTCGGCGTCCGACTCGGCGCAGCGCGGACTCGAGACGGCAAACGCGGTGCGCACGTCGGCCGAAGAGGCGGCGCGACCACCGATTGCCGAGCTCGCGGCCGCCCGCGCCGCCGCCGATCCCGTCGCTCTCACGGTGCGCGTGGCCGAAGGGCAGCTCGCCGCGGCGCGTTCGGAAGCGGAGGCGGTCGCAGCGGCGCTGACCGAAGCCGCGAAGGAGCTCGACGCCCGCCGCGCCGAGGCCGACGCGCACGCGATCGTCGTCACGCAGCTCGAGCAGGCGACCGCGCAGGCCGACGGAGAGCTCCATCACGCCGAGCAGGTCGAGGCCGACCGCCGGTCGCTCGCGGCGAAGATGGCCGAGACGGCGGCCGCGATGCGCGCGGCGTCGGACGGCGCGCCCGACGACGCCGAGCTCAAGCAGGCGGCCGCCAGCGCGGACGAGGCGGCGGCGAAGACGCGCCAGTCGCAGGAGATGGCGAGCCAGGCGCTCGCTGCCGCCGCGACGAGGCGCGACGACGCGACCCGCAAGCGCGACGAGGCGCGCGCGAAGGTCTCCGCTGTGGCCGGCGCGGTGACGGCGGCCGAGACGAAGAAGAGCGAGCAGTCGGCGCGTATCGGCGGCGCCGGCGCGAAGCAGGCCGACGCCGAGGCGTCGCTGCAGGCGGCGAAGTCCGAGCTCGCGCCGCTCGAGCAGGAGGTCGCGCGGCGAGCCGAGGCGGCGAAGCCGCTCGAGGCGACGCTCGCCGCGGCGCAGCAGTCGGCGGAGCAGGCCGCGGCCGCGGCGAAGGCCGCGCAGCGCGACCTTGCCCGCTGGCGCGCGGCGCGGGTCAATCTCGACCTGCACGACACGAACGTCGAGCTCGCGGCCGCCGAGGTGCTCGTCGCGGCGAAGCAGGCGGCCGTCGAGGCCGCGCGCGCGCCGTTCTCGGCGATCGAGCTCGACCTGCACGCGCTTCAGTCGGAGCTTGCCGCATCCCCCGAGCGCATCGCCGGCCTCGAGCAGGAGCGGACGAGCGCGCGCGCGTCCGCCGACGCCGCGGCCAGCAGCGTCGAGCCCGGCCGCGCGCGCCTGAACGACTTGATCGTCGCGCTGCGCGGCCACGAGGCGTTCCATGGGCTGCTCGCCGCGCGCTCCGCGAAGAGGCCGGCCGACTCGGAGCTCGCTCGTCTGGTGAAGGAGTCGGCGCAGAAGCTCGCGCAGACGGGCGAGGTCGTCGCCGCCGCGCGCGCCGACGTTGCGAAGCAGGAGGAGGCGGCGTCCGCCGCCGAGCGCCAGGCCGCCGAGGCGGCGCAGCGAGTCGCCGCGGCGCGCGCACGCGCGGAGAAGCTGCCGGAACTCGTGGCCGCACGCCACGCCGAGCTCGAGGCGGCGAGGAGCCCGCTCGTCGTGGCGGAGGGCGAGCTCGCGGCCGCCGCCGCCCGACGCGACTCGCTGGCCGCCCGCGCCGGCGAGCTCGCCGCCCGCTACGCGGCCGAGAAAACCGCCACGCGTTGATCGTTCCGCGGGCTGATCTGGCCGGCCGGCGGCGCGTCGTTACGATCCCCGCTCCCTCTCCATGGACGAAGGAGCGTCGACGATGCGCACGATCCAGGGCCCCGCGATCTTCCTCGCGCAGTACATGGGCGACCAGCCGCCGTTCAACGCGCTCGACACGATCACCGACTGGGTGGCGAGCCTCGGCTACGTCGGCATCCAGATTCCGAGCTGGGACGGCCGCTGCATCGACCTCGCCAAGGCGGCCAGATCGAAGAGCTACTGTGACGACTACAAGGGGAAGCTCGCCGGCAAGGGGCTCTCGATCACCGAGCTCTCGACCCACCTGCAGGGTCAGCTCGTCGCGGTCCACCCGGCCTACGACGAGCTCTTTGACGGCTTCGCTGATCCCTCGGTGCGCGGCAATCCGGCGGCGCGGACGAAATGGGCGGTCGAGCAGGTCAAGCTCTGCCTCAAGGCGAGCCAGAACCTCGGGCTCTCGGCGATGGCGACCTTCAGCGGCGCGCTCGCGTGGCCCTACATGTATCCGTGGCCGCAGCGGCCGGCCGGGCTCATCGAAGAGGCGTTCAAGGAGCTCGCGCGGCGCTGGAAGCCGATCCTCGACTACGCGCAGGAGTGCGGCGTCGACTGCGCCTTCGAGGTCCATCCCGGCGAGGACCTCTTCGACGGCGCGACGGTCGAGCGCTTTCTCGCCGAGGTGAAAGGCCATCCGCGCGCGCAGCTTCTCTACGACCCGAGCCACTTCGTCCTTCAGCAGCTCGACTACCTCGAGTACCTCGACCTCTACCACGACCGCATCAAGGTCTTCCACGTCAAGGACGCCGAGTTCCGGCCGAGCGGCCGCTGCGGCACCTACGGCGGCTACCTCGGCTGGGTCGAGCGGGCCGGACGGTTCCGCTCGCTCGGCGACGGCCAGATCGACTTCACCGGCATCTTCAGCAAGCTCGCGCAGTACGACTACCCCGGCTGGGCCGTCGTCGAGTGGGAGTGCGCCCTCAAGGACAACCAGCAGGGCGCGAAGGAAGGCGCCGCGTTCGTCAAGCGCATGATCATCCAGACCGCGAAGAAGGCCTTCGACGACTTCGCCGCCTCGGGCATCGACGCCAAGAAGAACCAGCGGGTGCTCGGCGTCGCGCGAGGGGCGTAGCCACCGTCGGAGGCCGGCTTACGGACTTGTCCCAGAGTCCTGGGACAGTCGGTCACCACCAACGTCCAGTCGCGGTAGGGCTAGTCGATCGACGCCGCGACCGGGGCGGAGGGTGGTTGGAATGGAAGGGCAAGGCGAGGAAGTGGAGCCAATGCTCGGAAAGCTCGCCGAGCAGATCGAGAAGTCGTACACGCAGCTCCTTCAGTACGCGCGGTACATGTGCCACCTGTTCCATTGGCCGATCGACGACGCATTCGACCTCGTGCAAGAGGTCTTCACGCGGATCGTGATTCTGTTCACGCGGGGCGATGCTTCCGCGAGTCTCCGTGCGTGCCTCGACGACGATCGTGCGTTCGAGCGGTTTGCGAGAGCCTCAATTCACAATGGCGCCATTGACGAATCACGCGGGAAAAAGAGGCGACAGCAGCTTGGCACCATCGAGGCGGACCTGTCAGACAGCGGTCAGGAGCTGCTCGAGCAGGCATTCACTGGCCCCGATCTCCGCGGGCTCGAAACCGTCGATCAACTCGAACGGCTCGAACTGCTTCCCGAGGCCCTCGACCTCTTGCCGGAACGTCAGAGATCGGTACTTCGCATGAAGTACTTCGGGAAGCTCAGCCTGCGGGAGATGGAAACTCTCACCGGTCGATCGCGAACCCGCCTGCACGTAGATCTGGCGAAGGCGCGCGATGCGCTCGCCGCGAACATCAACCTGCTCGCAGCGCGCCGCGAAAGAAAGGGGTAGTGATGACGGAGCTCGAAACACGGATGCTCGAAGCCGACCTGCGCGTTCATTTCGCTCGCGAGCGAGCCGAGGAACTCGCCGCGATTGAGCGCTCCGACGAGCGCCAGGCGCGAGAACGGCAGTTGATCGAGCTCATTCGGACGTACGGAACGCGACGGGCGCAACGTCGTGCGACAGGCCGCACGATGCTCGTCGCGGCAGCGATCCTCTGGATCATTTGCTGGACTGTCCCGGCGCTCCGCTTGATCCGTCAAGTCGAACCGACTCGTGATCACTGGACGGACGAGCATGGTTCGCAAGGATCGGTGGCTCAGAATGAACGGGGCTCTTGCAACCCACCGACGGAATCGCGGGAGCTGGAACGAAGCGTCGAAACCCGTGCCTCCGCGACGATGCAGGCTGACGCAGGTTCGGAGGTGAAGGCAGACGACGGTGAGGATGATCGACTCCGTGCGTGGGACGTTCCTCTCATCAATCCAGTTCTTGATCGACCGTTTCGAGGATTGGGTGGTGCGGAGTTGCAAGCTTCAGCATTCGGCCGAGTAGGAGATTGCCTCCAGCGAAGGGTCGACGAGTTCAGCCCGTACGACGCTGACGAAGCGCATTCGACCTCGAGATTCGATCGTTCGAAATTGGACCTTCGATTGAACGCGACTCACCGGGCTCATTCCATATTCGAGAAGCGGATCGACTGCGGCGAGAAGCCCCATGGGTAGCACATCGAGTGCTCCACGACTCGCGAGCGGTCGTCGTTGCCCGCTCGATGACGACCGCGGTGGGACGGACGTCCGCGACGAACGTCTTGTCTCCCAGTCCGGCTGACGACTTCCTCCGCGCAAGAACTCGCGCGGGTCGTCGGCCGCAAGGATGGGAGAGACGTACATGAGTTCGGTGAGACGCGTCTTGATGGCCCCGATGGCTCTGTTCGCCGTGGCGCCCGTTGCGTTTGCAATGGGTGGACGTGACGACGTTCGGGATGACTGCCCGCGGGGTTCGCATCTTCGAGAGGTTCAGATCTCGCGATCGACGGAGATTCGCGTTGGTCTGAGCGACAAGGTGATCGGAGGATCGATCACCATCGGTGGCGGCCGGACGTTGATCTGCGAACCCGATCTGCGCGTTCAAAAGCAGCGCGAGATGAAGTTCACGCCGGATCGGCACTTCACTCCCGACCAGCCGAGCGGGCGTCACTTCACTCCGGATCGACCGCCGCGCGGATTCGACAAGATCTGACCGAAGTGGCCGCGCTTGCCGCTGCCCGGTCGACGGACCCTTTTGATTCGGGCGCCGAGGACACGTTGTCCTCGGCGCCCTTCCCTTTTGTCTTCATCGTCGTTTCAACTCTTCTCAGTTCCCAGGACCAGCAGCTGCGGTGGCATGGGTCTCGAAACGCGGATCAAGGCCACTGACTTGGTCGATCGAACAGGTCTGGGAGCACTCGAAGTCAAGAAGGGAACACGTGCTAGAGCCCTGCTCCGGTTAGAACGCTGGTTCGCCTCACATCGGGAGGACGGCCGACGGTGAGCGGGAGCATTGGAATGGCGACTGGCAAGCTCCGCATGGGCATGGTCGGTGGCGGACCCGGCGCGTTCATCGGCGCGGTGCACCGGCTCTGCCTGGCGATGGACGGGCAGTTCGAGCTGATGGCCGGCGCGTTCAGCTCTGATCCGGCGAAGAGCCGCCAGACCGGCGGCGAGCTCGGGCTCGATCCGAAGCGCGTCCACGGCTCGTGGCAGGAGCTGCTCGAGAGCGAGGCGAAGCTGCCGGCCGGAGAGCGCATCCACGCCGTCTCGATCGTGACGCCGAACCACGCCCACCACGGGCCGGCGAAGCTCGCGCTCGAGAAAGGGTTCCACGTCGTCTGCGACAAGCCGCTGACGATCAGCGTCGAGGAGGCCGACGAGCTCGAGCAGCTCGTCAGGAAGAGCGGCCTCCAGTTCTGCGTCACCCACAACTACACCGGCCACCCGATGGTGCGCGAGGCGCGGAACCTCGTGCAGTCGGGCCAGCTCGGCGAGATCCGCAAGGTCTACGTCGAGTACCTGCAGGGGTGGCTCAGCGACAAGCTCGAGGCGACCGGCCAGAAGCAGGCGACCTGGCGCACCGATCCGAAGCGGTCGGGTCCGTGCGGCGCGATGGGCGACATCGGGACCCACGCCGCGAACCTGGTCGAGCACGTCACCGGCTCGCGGATCGACTCGCTCTACGCGGTGCTCAAGACGTGGGTCGCCGGTCGTCCGCTCGACGATGACGGCATGGTCCTCTTCAAGCTGAAGAACGGCGCGAGCGGGACGCTCGCCGCCTCGCAGGTCTGCGTCGGCCGCGAGAACGGACTCATGCTCCGGCTCTTCGGCACGAAGGGCGGCCTCGCCTGGCAGCAGGAGCACCCGAACGACCTGACGGTCTACTGGAAGGATCGCGCGCCCGAGCTGCGTCGCCCCGGCAACGGCTGGGTGAACGACGAAGCGAAGACGCTCCAGCGCGTTCCGCCAGGTCACCCGGAGGGCTACCTCGAGGCGTTCGCCAACCTCTACAGGTCTTTCGCCCGCGCGATCCGCGGCGAGAAGGACATCCCGAACGCGTACCCCACGGTGAGCGACGGCCTCTCCGGCATGCGCTTCCTGCGCGCCTGCCTCAAGAGCTCGAAGGAGAACGGCTGGGTCGCGCCCTGATCGTTTCGACCACGAGACGTCCGCCGCCGAAAGATGCGCCAGAGCGCGGCGGGGGGGAGCGAGGGACGGGCTCGCCGCCGCGCTCCGGCGCGTAATAAGCCGCCCACGATCGGACGGCGCCACGTCCTTCGTCTACGCGAATCGCGCTTTGTAGCGGCGGGAGCCGCGCGCGACCGGGAAGAGCGTTCCGACGTGCGAGAGCGTCAGGGCGGTCCGCTGCGCGTGATGGCGGTGAGGTTCCCGGCGGCGTCGTACTCGTAGCGGGCGATGCGGCCGTTCACGTCGCGCTGCTCGGTGACGCGGCCCGCAGCATCGGTCGTCGTCGCGACGTCGTTGGGGCCGAGCACGAGCGGCGTCGCGCCTCCGCCGCCGCCACCGCCGCACGAGGCCGCGCACAGCGCCACGACGAGCCGCACGATCCTCGCCGTCCCGATTCCATTCCGCTGCACGTGTTTCATCGCGCTCCCTCCTTGGCGTTGGCGGCGCGGCGCGAGCGGGCCTGCTCCTCCCAGCGAGCTCGCACCGATTCGGGAAGCTGGTAGGGCTCCGGGCCGCCGAACCAGGCGTAGTCGAGGCTCAGGAGGGTCTCGTCGACGCCCTGGATCGTGAACTTGTCGTGGAAGCTGAGGATGCCGCCCCAGAAGCCGTGCTCGCCGAGCTCCTCGCCGATCAGCTCGCCGGCGCGATGGGACTTCTGGACCACCCACGAGTACTTGCCGTCGTTGCACGCCTGCGCGTAGGTCTCGTACTCCTGCCCGCCGTAGAGCGCCGTGCGGATCGCGGCTTCGGGCACGCGGTAGCACTGCGTGATCGCTCCCTGGAAGTTCCCGCCCGTGACGCCGTCGACGAGCGCGACCGGCCCCGAAGCGGCACCAATGGCGTATCCGACTCCCGCGTAGACGGCGCCGCGCGCGCCGATCGCTCCCCAGCCCTTGCCCTCTTCCGCGGCCTGGGTCGCCTCGCTGAAGAAGTCCTGCCCGGCGCCCAGCACGTTGCCGGCGGTCCCGAAGATCTCGCTCGCGCGCTCGAAGCGCAGGGCACGCCCGATGTCGAGACCGTCGATGCTCTTGCCGAGATCGAGGCCGTTGGCAAGCTGGCCCCAGCGCCGCTCGGCGAGGCGCTCGAACAGCTTCTCGCCGGCTCCGGTGAAGACGTCGCCGATGAATCCCGTGTCGAGCGGCGTGAAGTTCGGATTGCCGCCCCAGTAGTTCTGGGCGGTCTGCCATCCGGTCATGAACGCGTTGGGAGTGCCGGTCGGATTGCCGCGGATCGGCGTGTAGCCGTTCGCGTGGACCGGGTCGAGCGTCGGTCCTCCGTCCCGCGCGAGGAAGCGCGCGGTCGTCGAGTCGTAGACGTTTCCGTTGGGCCAGAGGTAGAGGTCCGTGTCGGGGATCGCGTGCACGCCGTGGGCGCCGCCGAACGTGAACGGCAGCGGCGTCATGCCGAAGCGGTCGACGACCTGGCCGAACGCGGTGTAGCTCCAGGCGTCAGTGACCGCGCTCGTCATGTCGGTGAGGTAGATCGTGTTGCCCGCTTCGTCGAAGTGCGGGTCGAGCCACTCGTTCGTGGCCGCGTCGATCGCGCCGATCCACTGCCCGTCGGGGAGGTAGATGAAAAACCAGCGATCGGCGCCTCCTTCGCGCGCGATCGCGGTCGTGGGCACGTCGGTGGCATAGTTCACGGCGAAGTCGGTCGTGGTCCCGCCCGCCGTGCAGCGGATGAGGCTCCCGAGTCCGTCGTAGTCGAACGCCTTCGCCGTCGCGCCGTGGTCGATGCGCTTCACTCTCGAGAACGCGGTCCACTCGAACGTCCGGACGCCGTCGTCGAGCAGCCGGCCGCGGCCGTCGTAGACGTAGGGGAGCGTCTCGAGGCCGGTGGCGATGAGATTCGTCCGCTGGACGATCTGGTGTGCGGCGTCGAAGGTGAGCTTCAGCCCCTGGGGCGGCAGTCCCGGCAGCAGCGGCGCCCGCCGCGTCGACACGAAGGCGTGGCCCTCGACGTCGCGCCGGAAGCCGAGGTAGGAGAGCTCGGCGCCGACGGGATCGGTGTCGAGCACGGAGGCGAGCATTCCGTCGACGTCGTAGGCGTAGTCAGTGGAGGCGCCGCTCGGACGCATCCAGCACGACACGCGGCCGCAGGGATCGTGCTCGAACCGCGTCGTGTGGCCGACCCAGTCGACGACCAGCTCGATCAGGCCGCGCTGGTCGTAGTAGTACTTGAGCCACTTGCCCGGCGCGAAGTCCATCGACTCGATCCTGCCCGCCTGGTCGCGCCCGGTCGGGATGCCGCTGCTCTCGGTGACCGCGCCGCCCGCGTCGTACTTGAACGTCGCGCCGGCCGTCGCCGTCAGCTGGCGGAGCTTGTCGTAGGTGTACGACAAGCTCGTGCCGTCGCTCGCCGATCGCTGCACGACGAGCCCTCTCAGGTCGTACTGCAGCGACATCGTCTCCACCGGAGTCGCCACGTCGGTGACTCGCCCGCGCGCGTCGTGTGTGAACGTCGTCGCGCGGCCGAGCGGATCACGCATCAAGTCGAGCCGGCCCGCGGCGTCCCATCCGAACTCGAATCGACTCCCCTTCGTGTCCTCGACCGCCGTCGTGCGGCCGAGCGCGTCGCGCTCGATCTCGGTCGAGAGGCCGCCGGGATAGACCGCCATCGCCGCGCGGCCGAGCCTGTCGTAGGAGATGCCGAGGTAGCGGCCGCTCGCCGACGTCGCCCCGATCACGTTGCCGCGCGTGTCGTAGCTCACGCTGCCGCTGCGGTTTCCCGGGCTCGTCACGCGAGTGACGCGTCCGAGCGCGTCCGACTGATGCCGCCAGGCGCCTCCGTCCGGATTCGTGGAGGAGACGAGCGCCCCCTCCGCGTCGTAGGCGCGCGTCGTCGCGAAGCCGGCGCCGTCGATGACGCGCGTCACCCGGTCGAGCGCGTCCCACTCGAGCGAGAAGGCGCGGCTCATCGGCCCGTCGAGCGCCGTGGGCCTCCCGTTCCCGTCGTACTCGTACCGCGTGATCCCGCCGCGCCGGTCGACCATCTCGTGGAAACGGCCGTTGGCGTCGTAGCGGAAGCAGGTGGGGCGGCCGAGCGGGTCGCGGATCTCCGTCGGCCGGCCGCTCGCGTCCCAATCGATCTCGAAGCGGCTGCCGATCTCGTCGACGTACGCCGTCGGCAGGTCGCGTGCGTCGTACTCCCAGCGCCGCATCGCACCGTCGGGGAGGTCGAGGCCCGTGAGGCGGCCGAGCCCGTCGTACTGGAACGTCGTCGTGGCGCCGAGCGCGTTGGTCGCCGACGCGAGCGTGTCATCGGTGTCGTAGGTGAAGAGGTCGGTCGCGCCGAGCGCGTTGGTCGCGCTCGTGATCCGACCGCGCGCGTCGTGCATGAAGCTCCGCATCGCGCCCGACGCGTCGGTGAAGGTGGCGACGTTGCCGCCGGCGTCGAAGGCACGCGACTCGACGCTCCCGTCGGCGAGCGTCGTGCCCGACCGCGGATGGAACGTGAGCGACCCCGAAACGAGCGACCCGAACGCGCGCCGCGTCGTCCGTCCGGTCGCGTCGGTGAAGCGGGCGACCTCACGGCTCGACGCGTCGAAGTCCCAGCTCGTCCCCGCGCCGAGCCGGTCGACGATGCTGTTGCGCCGGTTCGAGGCGTCCTTGCCGAGCCGCACGAGCCGTCCGAGCGCGTCGGTCATCTGCGTCAACGTCCCGCTCGCGTCGTGGACGTGACGCCAGGTCGAGCCCGACGGCATCGTCGCGTCGAAGAGGCCGGACGCGGGATAGGCGTAGCGCTCGACGTCGCCGGTTGCGGCCGACTGCTCGATCACGCGGCCGAGCGCGTCGTAGGCCTGCCGGAAGGGCGTCTCTCCCGTCGGCAGCCGTCGGCTCGTCAGGAGTCCGGCGATCGAGTTGGCGAGGTCGTACTCGTAGTTCGTGACGTTGCCGGCGGGATCGGTCGCCGACGTGAGGAGTCCGTTCGTGTACCCGAACATCACCGACCGCGTGCCGGCGACCACGTCGGCGAGCCGGCCGAACCCGTCGTAGACGAAGTCGAAGGCGCGCCCGCGCCCGTCGTCGACTCGCGTAAGGCGCCCATTGAGGTGAGTGAGCGTCTGCTTGTTGCCCGCGACGTCGGCGACCTCCACGAGCTGGCCGAGGGCGTCGAAGCGACGGACGAGGTGCGACCGCAGGTCGGCGAGGCCGAGCCCGCCCGCCTCATCGACGAGCTGGTAGGCGCGCTCGAAGACGTCGGTCGTGCTCCAGCTCCCGCTCGCCGCCTGGTCGAACCGCAGCAGGCGGCCGTGATCGTCGAAGATCGTGCAGTAGGCGTCGTCGTGGCCCCCGCGCTCGCAGCGCCAGTCGAACGAGTGGAGCCAGTTCGGGCCGAGGGCGCTGATCGCGCCGTCGCGTTCGAGCGCCGAGCCGTAGTGGCGCTCGAAGCGCATCCGCGGCGAGCCGCCGAGGTCGAAGTCGGCCGGCTCGTGAAGGGTGTACTCGCCGGTCTTCGTGTTCGTCGGCTCGGCCGTGCTGCCCGACCAGGGCAGGTTGGCGGACGAGCTGCGGCTGCGCACGTTGACCCAGATGTCGCACGTGCCGGTCGGCGGCGGATTGAACTCGACGCCGATCCACTCGACGGTGATCAACGTGGTGCCCGCCGAGAGCCCGGTGATCAGGAACTCGCCGTTCGCCGCCGGGATCCCGGGCGGCGGGTTCACCTGCACGATCGACGCGACCGCGGGGCTGGTGTTGCCGGTGATCGCATAGACCGCGAGGTGCTGGCCGGGACACCACCAGATGGCCGTGTCGCCGATGCGCAGCGTGGGCGGAGCCTTGTCGCAGCCGTGCGCGAGCACGCGCATGGCGAGCGGCCCGGCGCCGGCGAGGGCGAGCACGAGCAGGGCGATGCAGCGACGGGGTGAGGCGGTCATGGCGATTCCTCCGATGTGAGGAAACGGAATCGCCGTGAAAGTCGGACAGCCGTGGTTACTTCGTGAAGGAGTCGATCGCGCGCGCGACGGCGCGCTCGCAGACGGGGCAGAAGCGGGTCGGGTTGCGGGTGAACATGATGCAGTCGACGCAGGGGCGGTAGAGGCCTTTCGCCTCGTAGGCGGCCCCCTCGAAGGCGCCGACCTTGCCCTGCCACGGCTCGACGGCGAGGCGCTCGCCGCTCGTCTTCTTCGTCTCGCGCATCAGCGCCTCGACCGCCGCGTCGTCGGCCTTCTGCTCGAGGAGCGCGGCACGGCGCTTCTGGTAGCCGACGTCCATCTCGTCGTAGCTCTTCTGGTCCCACGGCGTCGGGATCGGAGTTCCCTCCGCGACGAGCTCCTTCCACTTGCAGCGGTCGCGGTCGAGGAGCGCCGTGACGTTGGGCTCCCACGGCTCGGTCCCGGGCGGCGTGAAATCCTCGTAGGCCACCTGCGACGAGTAGTACTCGTCGGCGAGCCCGCCGAAGCTGTGGCCGAACTCGTGGACGAAGACGTAGCTCGCCACCTCGGTGTCGGCGGCGCAGGTGCACCAGAGGTTGTAGATCCCGCCGCCGCCGTACTTGCGCGTGTTGGCGAGCAGGATCACCGTGTCGTAGGGCGCCTGCGCGATCCAGTCGCGAAGCGCGTCGTTGGCGAAGGTGAGCATGTAGCGGTCGGTGTCGAACGCGTTGAACGAGAGCTTGAGCGGCGTGTCGACGAAGATCCCGCGGCGCGGATCGGTGACGCCGGGCTGCGGCGAGGGGGCGAGCAGCGCGCGCACGTTGAAGTCGCCGCGTCGCGACTTGAACGGCTCGGTCGAGAAGAGCGCGCCGACGAGCCGCTGCACGTCGTCGATGAACTCATCGCGCTGCTTGCCGGTGTAGCCGTCGCCGACGATCAGGAGGTCGACCTTCGTGGCCGGCGGGCCGCTCTCGAAGATCGGCATCACGCCGCCGCGGCGCGTGACCGGCGAGCGATCGACGTGGCGGCTCGAGGGATCGCACTCGCCGCGCCAGAGCTCCTGCCACGAGAGGTCGGGCGCCCGCTTCTCGAGCACCAGCGTCACCGGCGCCTTCGGCTCGGGGAAGCGCTGCGACTCCTGGAAGGCGCGCCACGCCTGCTTCGCCTCGCCCGTCGTCTCCCACTCGCCGTAGATGCTGCAGAAGCCGCGCGACCAGATCGGCGCGCCGCTCTTCTGGTCGAGCACGACGAAGCGGTACTTCCCGAAGCCGAGCGGATCCAGGAGCTGCGTGCGGCTGCCCGGCCACTCGCCCTCGAGCCGGAAACGGTCGACCGCGACGTGGTCGACGAGCCCGCCTTGCGCGGTGCCGCAGTGGACGTAGTCGAAGCGCAGCGTCGCGCCGGTGAAAAGGGCGTCGAACACGAGCGGGATCGACGGCGGCGTCACGTCCGACTTCGGCGCCGCGCAGGCGGCGAGACCCACGACGAGCAGCGATGCGAGGGTGCGCATGGCTCGTCCTTATAACGGTGCGCTTGATCACGGCGCGCTCGCGGGAGCCACGTCGGTGAAGACGCTCGTTGCATGGTTCGGAGCGCTCGGGCTGACGGCCGTCGTCGCCGCCTGTCTGACCACGACGGATGCGGCGCAGCCGCCCGCGGTCGCGACGATCGACGGCGTTCCGATCCCGCGGATCTGGGACGAACGGGAGCTTTCGACCTGGGCCACGCCGGTCGCGGGACTCGGCCTTCCGCCCGGCCACTACAGCGAATCGGAGTACTACGCCGCGCCGATCGACAATCTCCGAACCTACCCCGTCTATCACCCCGCCCGCGAGCCGCCGGGCTACCGCGACTGGCTGCGATCGCAGGGGGCGCAGCGGCTGATCGAGCCTGAGCCGCTCGAGACGAAGGCCGACTGGATTGCGGCCGGACAGCGCGTCTTCGAGGAGCTCGACACGGAAGTGGCGCGCAGCGACGACCCGGTCGTGCTCGCCTACTTCAGCGATGCGGCCGCGATCGACAAGTACCGCGACGCCTCCCACGACGTCGTCGACCGGTCGGGGGTTCTCCTCGACTACCGCTGGATCGTCGAGCGCGACGGCACGCTGAAGATCGGCGTCTCGAGCTGCTCCGGATGCCACAGCCGGCTGATGCCCGACGGCAGCGTGCTCGCCGGCGCGCCGTGCAACTTCGATCTCGCCGATTCGCCGGCGGCGAAGATCCTCCTCTCGAAGCTCTTCCCGAAGCCGCCCCTGCCGGAGGGGCAGCAGTTCTACGAAGAGTTCGGCGTGCCGTGGCGTCCCGACGATGTCCACGCGCGTTTCCGGTCGATGACCGACGACGAGATGGGCCGCTTCTGGGACCAGGACTCGGGCGCGCCGCCGGGAACCACGTTCAATCGATTCAACGGGAGCCCGCTCTTCACGACGCGCATGGCCGACCTGATCGGCGTGAGGGACCGGCGCCACCTCGACGCGACGGGGACGCACGCCAATCGCGGCCCGGCCGACCTCGCGCGTTACGGCATCCTGGTCGAGTTCGCGGACGACGGTTCGTTCGGGCCGCACCGGTTCTCGCCCGAGCTGAACCAGCGGCTCCGCTGCCGGCGGCCCGACGAGGCGATGTACGCGCTCGGGCTCTATCTCTGCTCGCTCGAGCCGCCGCAAAGCCCCCATCCCTTCGACGACCGGGCGCAGCGCGGCCGCGCGATCTTCGACTCGGAGGGCTGCGCCGACTGCCATCCTCCGCCGCTCTACACGAGCAGCGAGCTCATCCCGGTCGCAGACTTCGACCCGCCGAAGGGCGACCCGGCGACGCGCCGCCTTCACGTCTCGGACTACCGCATCGACACGGACCCTGGCCTCGCGCTCAAGACCCGGAAGGGCACCGGCTACCACAAGATCCCGTCGCTCCGCGGGTTGTGGTATCGCGGCCTCTTCGAGCACTCGGGGTCGATCGCGACTCTCGAGGAGTGGTTCGACCACCGGCGGCTGCGCGACGACTTCGTGCCGAGCGGCTGGCGAGGGCCGGGCGTCACCTCCCGCCCCGTGCCCGGACACGAGTTCGGACTCGACCTCGACGACGAAGGGAAACAGGCGCTGATCGCGTTCCTGCGGACGCTTTGAAGGCGCCGCCCTATAACGGCGCGCCCATGCTCGCCGCCCTGCCCGCGCCCACGACCACCGAGCCGGTCCACTGCCCCCACTTCGGGCCGTGCGGCGGCTGCACGTCGCTCGATGTGCCCTACGGCGACGAGGTGCGCGCGAAGGAAGGGAAGCTGCGCACGGCGCTCGGCCGGCACGCCGAGCTCGCGCGGGCGCCGGTGCTCCCGATCCTCGGCGCGAGCGAGCCGCTGCTCTATCGCACGGCGATCAAGGTCCCGTTCGGCTGGTCGCGCTCGGGCCCGGTCGCCGGCTTCTTCGAGCGCCGCTCGCACCGCATCGTCGACCTCACGACCTGCCTGATCCAGCATCCGAAGCTGACGCAGCTCGTGGTCGAGACGAAGCGGCTCGTGAGCGAGCTCAAGATCGCCGTGCACGACGAGCGCACGGGCCGCGGCATCCTGCGCCATCTCGTGGCGCGCATCGGCGAGGGGACGGGCCAGGTGCTCGCGGGGCTCGTGGTCCAGGCGCAGGGCTACGGCAAGGTGCGCGGGCTGGCGTTGAAGCTCCTCGAGCGGCTCAGCGGCGACGGGCTCGTCGGCGTCGTGCAGAACATCCACGAGAGCGACGAGGACGCCGCGGTGCTCGGCGAGCGGACGCTGCCGCTCGCCGGCCGGAGCTTCCTCGACGAGCTCTCCGACGGACTCAAGTTCCGCACCTCGCTCACGTCGTTCGCGCAGGTGAACGCAGCCCAGGCGCAGCTGCTCTACCGCGAGGTTCTCCGCCTCCTCGATCTCGAAGCTCACGCGCAGGACCTGCCCGACCTCAAGGGCCAGCGCGTCGCCGACCTCTACTGCGGCTTCGGGCCGATCTCGCTGCGGTTGGCGCGCGCGGGCGCTGAGGTCGACGGCGTCGAGTGGAGCCGCGACGCCGTGAAGAGCGCTCGCTGGGCGGCACGCGCGAACGAGCTCGACGCTCGCGTCCGCTTCCACGCGGGCGACGCGGCGCAGCTCCTGCGGAAGCTCTGCGAGTCCGACGCCGGCGGCGCCGCGAGGCCGCTAGATGCGATCGTCGTCGACCCGCCGCGCCGCGGGCTCGCGCCGCCGGTCGTCGAGGCGATCGTCGCGTCGAGCGCGAAGCGGCTGGTCTACGTCGCCTGCGACCCGTTCACCTTCGCGCACGACCTCGCGCTGCTGTCGAAGAGCTTCGAGATCGCGGCCGTACGGCCGATCGACCTCTTCCCGCGCACGCTTCACCTCGAGGCGGTCGCGCTGCTCCGGCGCGAGTGAGCGACGGCGCCATTTGCGCCTCGCCAAATGGAATCGTTCGACGTCGTCGTCGCGGGCGCAGGACCTGCCGGGCTCGCGGCCGCGATCGGCGCGGCGAAGCTCGGCCGCCGGACCGTCCTGCTCGAGAAGGCGACGCGCCCCGGCGTGAAGATCCTGGTGAGCGGCGGCAACCGCTGCAACCTCACCCACGACTGCGACGCGGCCGAGATCGCCAGGGCCTTCGGCCGAAAGGGCGCGCGCTTCCTCGGCGCGGCGCTGCGCGAGCTCGGTCCGCGGGAGCTGCGCGCCTGGATCGAGTCGCTCGGAGTCCCGACCAGGGTCGAGCCGGGCGGCAAGGTGTTTCCCGTGTCGAACCGCGCCGTGGACGTCCGCGACGCTCTCGAGCGCGAGCTCGAGCGGGCCGGCGTCGACTTCCGCGGCCGGGCCGCGGTGCGCGCGCTCGAAGACGATCGCGCGCACGCCCGCTTCGTCGTGAAGACGGAGGGCGGCAACTTCGCGGCGCCGCGCCTCGTGGTCGCGCTCGGCGGTCGCTCCTATCCGAAGGTCGGCACGACCGGCGACGGCTACGCGCTCCTGCGCAAGCTTGGTCATGTGGTGGGAGGCACTGGCCCCGCGCTCGTGCCGCTGATCGTCGAGGCGCCCTGGGTGCGCGAGCTCTCCGGCCTCACCCTGGAGGACGTCGAGATCGAGTTCGGAGTCCTCGAGCTCGACGACGCCGGCGAGAAGAGGCTCCTGCGGCTCGACCGCCGCCGCGGCGGTTTCCTCTTCACCCACTTCGGGCTGTCGGGTCCGGCCCCGATGAACCTCGGCGGCGTCGTTTCGAACTACGCGTCGCTCCACCCCAGCTTCCTGACCATCGACTTCCTGCCGGGCCGCTCGCGCCGCGAGGTCGACGCGGCGCTTCGGACCGCGATCGAACGAGCGGGCGAGCGGCCGGCGCGAGCGTTCGTCGCCGAGCTCGTGCCGCGGCGGCTTGCCGAGGCGCTGCTGCGCGAGGCCGGAGCGCCGTCCGACCTCCCGCTCGCGCGCCTCTCGAAGGCACTGCGAGCGCGACTCCTCGACGCCCTCTTCGCCACGACTCTTCCGGTGAAGGAGACGCGCGGCTTCGACTTCGCCGAAGTCACGCGCGGCGGTCTCGATCTCGCGGAGATCGATCCCGACACGATGGAGTCGCGCCGCGTTCCCGGCCTCTTCGTCTGCGGCGAGCTCCTCGACCTCGACGGCCCCATCGGCGGCTACAACTTCACTTCCGCCTTCGCCACCGGCGCGCTCGCGGGAAAGTGCGCCGCGTCGGACCGCGTCACTTCGGAGCGATAGACTCCCCGCGACGGAGCTTCGAGCGCGGCGGCCGCGGAGCCCAGCGATGTCCGGAACTCTCTCCACCGATCTGAACGACGCCGACGCCGTCCCCTATTTCCTCTGGGACGATCCGATGACGGTGCGCGAGCTCGGGGAGTACTTGCGCACGGCGTCGGCGCCGGAACGATTTCGGATGCTCGGCAAGATCCTCCGGGAGGCGAGGGACGATCACGTCTGGCGTTTCACGACGCCAGAAGAGGTCTCCCGTCATTGGAACGAGATCGCGCCCAATCTCGGCCGGCGCCGCGCGTTCTGGCGCTGGCTCCTCGATGGGTGGCGAGCGGACGGACTGCTCCGTGGATAGCAGGCTTTCGCCGTTACAGCGCGATCTGCTCCAGGCGTTCTTCCGCCGCGAGACGCGCTACTTCCTCACCGGCGGCGCTGCTCTCGCGGGCTTCCACACGGGTCATCGTGGGACCGAAGACCTCGATCTATTCACGACGGAGGACGCACTCGCCGACGGGGAGCGCGCGCTCGCTGCCGCGGCCGCCGAGCTCGGTGCTTCCGTTGAACGGGTGCAGACTGCACCCGACTTCCGCCGCCGCCTCGTGAGGCGAGGCGCCGAGGCCGTGATCGTTGATCTCGTGCGCGATCGCGTCCGTCAGATCAACGCCGACAAGCCGCGCGTCGGGACGATCCGCGTCGATCCGCCCGAGGAAATCCTCGTCAACAAGCTTTGCGCGCTGCTGTCGAGGGCGGAGATTCGGGACCTCGTCGACGTGGCCGTCCTCGCGGACCTCGGCTTCTCGATCGAATCTGCGCTGCCGCTGGCCGCGAAGAAGGACGCAGGATTCACCTCGAGCCAGCTCGCCTGGGTGCTCGAGCAGACGAGCATCGGCGACGACGCGCGCATCCCCGAGGGGCGGACGGCCCCGGATCTGCGCCGGTTCGTGAAGTCTCTCATCGAGTTGCTGCGGCATGCGGCGTTTCCGTCGGGTTGAACCGGCGGCGCGGACGATTGCTCCGGCCGGCACGTGTCGACTCGACGCGCTCAGCCGATCCGCCCGATCAACGCCGCCACCGCCTGCTCGACGCGCAGCGGGCGCGGGCCGAGGGTGATCGGCTCGAAGGCGTGGCGGGCGAAGAGGTCGAGCTCGCGGTCGATGAAGCCGCCTTCGGGACCGAGCGCGAGGGTGATCGGGCCGGCGAGGGCGCGCGGGCATGGCGTCGTCGCGCCGGGATCGGCGAGCAGGCGGCGCGTGCCGGCGGCGAGCGGGTCGAGCTCGCGCCGGGCGAAGGGGACGAGGAGGCGCTTCGTGTCGACCTGTGGCAGGACCGTGTCGCGGCCCTGCTCGAGCCCGAGCAGGAGCTCCGCGCGCAGCGCCGCAGGCGCGAGCGCCGGACTCTTCCAGAAACTCTTCTCGACCCGCCAGCTGTTCAGGAGCACGAGCCGCGCGACGCCCATCGTCGCGACGGCCTGCAGCACGCGCCGCAGCGTCTTCGGCCGCGGCAGCGAGAGCAGGAGCGTGAGCGGGAGCTTGGGCGGCGGCTCGGCGTCGAGTCGCACGCGCAGCACGAGCTTCGCCGGCTCGATCGACACGACGACGCCGCGCCCGACGCGCCCGCCGAGCCGGCCGACTAGGAGCTCGCGGCCCGGAGTTGCGCGCAGGACGTCGCGCGCGTGGTCGAGCCGCCGGCCGCGGAGCTCGACCTTGAACTCCTCGCCGGCGTCGCACGCGCGGCGCGCGGCGTCGTCGTGCTCGTTGAAATCTTCATCGAAGAGAAGGATCAGGTTCACGGGGTGGAGGCGGCCGCGATCGGGCCGCGGCCGCGACGCCATTGCCGGCTCCCGACGGGCGAGCTAGAAACCGCGGCCTCATGGACAAGCCGGCGAGCCAGTACACCGAGCTCCTGCCGGGGCTCATCACGGTCCAGCAGCACATCATCGCCAACCAGCGGCGCCACTCGGAGGCGACGGGCGAGTTCTCCTTCTTGCTCTCCGGCATCACGATCGCCACCAAGGTGCTCGCGTCGAAGGTGCGAAAGGCCGGCCTCGTCGACGTCCTCGGCACGACCGGCCGCACCAACGTCCAGGGCGAGGTGGTCCAGAAGCTCGACCACATCGCCAACGACCTGCTGATGCACTGCGTCGGCTACCGCCGCAGCGTCGGCGTGATGGCGAGCGAGGAGACCGAGGGGCCGGTCGAGATCCCCGAGACCGGACGGAGCGGCAAGTACATCGTCCTCTTCGACCCGCTCGACGGCAGCTCGAACATCGACGTCAACATCCCGACCGGGACGATCTTCTCGATCCTCCTGCGGCCGGAGCGCGGCGAGTGGGGGGCGAGCGGCGACGTGAACTCGGAAATCCTCCAGCCCGGCGCGAAGCAGGTCGCCGCCGGCTACGTGCTCTACAGCAGCGCGACGACGCTCATCTACACGACCGGCAACGGCGTCCACCTCTTCGTCCTCGATCCCGAGATCGGCGCCTACGTGCTCGTCGGCGAGCGGCTCAAGATCCCCGAGCGCAAGAAGGTCTACTCGGTCAACGAGGCCTACTCCGCTTCCTTCCCCAAGGAGGTGCGCGCCTACCTCGACTGGACGAAGACCGAGGCGGGAGGCTACAGCTCGCGCTACGTCGGCAGCTTCGTCGCCGACTTCCACCGCATCCTGATGCAGGGCGGCATCTTCCTCTATCCGCCGACCGCGAAGTCGCCGGGCGGGAAGCTGCGGCTGATGTACGAGGCCAATCCGATGGCCTTCCTCATCGAGCAGGCGGGCGGGGCGGCGGTCGACGGCCCCGGCCGGATCCTCGACAAGGTCCCGAAGACGCTGCACGAGCGCACCGCGCTCTACATTGGCAGCAAGCAGGAGGTCGAGATCCTGCAAGGCTTCGTCGCGGGCAAGGGCGCGCCCGCGGTCGCCGGGAAGTAGGGGACGGCTCGACGCCTCGATCCCGCTCCGGCGGTCCATCTCACGGCCGATCTCGTCCGGTCGACTCGCCCGCGTAGATCGGCACGATCTCTCGCGGCGTGCCGACGAGCCAGCGTGCTCCGTGGTCGACGAGCTCGTCGCGGCCGCGGAAACCCCACAGCACGCCGACCGGCGCGAACGCCGCCGCGCGCGCCGTCTCCATGTCGATCGCGCTGTCGCCGACGTAGAGCACCTCCTCCGCGGCGACGGCGAGCGCCCGCTGCACGAAACGGGCGCCTGCCGGATCGGGCTTGGGCGGAAAGTCGTCGCGCTGGCCGACGATGGCGTCGAAGAGCGGGGCGATGCCGAGCCCCTCGATCGTCTTCGTCGTGAGCAGGTCGGGCTTGTTCGAGAGGACGGCGAGCCGCGCGTCGCGCCGCTTGAGCTCCCTGAGCAGCGCCTCCATCCCGTCGTAGAGCCGCGCGTCGTCGAGGTAGTGGTCCGCGTAGCGGGCGCGGACACGCGCGAGCAGCTCCCCGTGCAGCTTGTCCGTCTCCTCCCGACCCGGCGGCAGCGCCTTTCGGCAGAGCGCCGAGACGCCCTCGCCGACCATCGCTTTGCACGCCGACAGCGAATGTTCAGGCAGGCCGAGCGAGCGCAGCGCGAAGTTGAGCACGCCCGCGATCGTCGCCAGCGTGTCGGCGAGCGTGCCGTCGAGATCGAAGACGACCGCGCGGAAGCCCCGAAGACCCATCGGCGCGATCGTACGCGATCGTAGAGGCGGCGCGCGCAGGGCGCGAGCGGCGGCCGCGGCCGCGTGGATATCGTCGCGCCGCCATGAAGAGGTTGCTCGCCGTCGCGTTGATCGTCGCCGCGCTCGCGGTTGCGCTCGAGCTCTTCCTGCGCGGCGGCGGCCGGACGGCGCTGCTCGATCCCGCTGACCTCTTTGCGCCCGATCGACGCGGCTGGTGCGGCGGCGCGTGGGTCGAGACGGACGAGCAAGGACAGCGCGCGCCGCCGCGTCGCGGATCTGGCGCGACGGCCGCGGCGCGCGCGATCCACGTCGTCGGCGGTCGGTTCACGGCGGGCGCGGGGCTCGCCGTCGACGAGCTCTACCCGGCGCGGCTCGAGCCACGCGCGCGCGCGGGCGGCTTCGAAGAGGTCGTCGTCGTTGCCGTCCCCGAGCAGAAGCCGGCGGCCGTACGCCGCCTCCTCCCGGAGCTGAAGCGCGACGAGGTTCTCGTGATCGAGGTCGACGGCGGCGACCTCGGCGGCGATCCGACGCCTTTTTCGATCGCGGCGCCGGCACGGTCGCTCTCGCCCGTCGAGCCGAGCACGATTGCCATCGTGAACTGGGGCCGCCTGCTCGCGCAGCGGCGCGCGCGCGCGGCGGCGGAGAGCGAGATTTCCGAGCTCGTCCTGCGCGACGGCTTCACCGGGCGCGCGACCGCCCGCGCCAAGCTGCGACTCGAGTCGATCACGCGCGCGGCGGCCGAGAAGCGCCTCGCTCCCGAATCGACCCGGCTGCTCCGCGCCTGGATCGCCGAGCGCTACGGCCTGCAGCGCGCCGAGACGCGCGCCGCGCGGCTCGAGGAGTGGCGGGCGCTGTTCGAAGAGCTGCGCCGCGGCCAGAAGATCGGGATCCTGCTCGTGGTCGGGCCGACGCCGCCGACCGTCGATCTCGCGCAGGCGGCGCGCGACTACGCGGTCGCCGTCGTCCACGCCCCGCCCTTCGAGCTCGACCCCGACCTGCGGATCGACGCGCCGTGGCCGCGGCCCGCCGCTTCAGTCCACGCGCAGGTCGCCGACTCGCTCTTTGCCGAGCTCACGAAGCGCGGCCTCCTCACCGGCTCCGCCGCCGCGCCCGATCGGGTCATCTCACATGCCGACGCCATCGAGCAGCAGTTCCTCTCGAGCGGCGGCTTCTACGACGCCTTCGTCGCCCTCGCCAAAGCTCAACTCGACAAGTCGATCACCTTCCCCGCCGGCGACCCTCCCCCCAACGTCCTCCGCGGCCTCGGCCCCAACGGCCGCCTCGACGTCGCCACTCCCGGCGAGCTCGTGCTTCGCCGTCCGAGCTTTCCGACCGCCCTGATCGTCCGTGCCGACGCGCCGATCGGTTCTGCGCCGCGTCTTCTTCTGCGTCACTCGATCGGCCGCGCTGTCGCCGACCCACAGCCCCTAGATGCCGCTCCCTCCCGCCCCGGCCGCCCCGGTCACGTCCTCCTCGAGTGGCGCTTCGATCCCCCCGCCGCTCGCACTCCCCTCGACTTCACGCCGCTCGAGTTCACGCTCCAGCCGGCGCCGGGCGGCGGCGTGTCCGTTTCGTCGGTCGAGCTGCGTGAGGTGAGGTTCACGGAGCAGCACGGCGATTGATCGTCGCCGCCGTCGATCCGTGACGGTCTCACTTCGCCAGCCGCCCCTGACCTTTCACGATCCGGTGGTACCGATCCGCGGCGAGCGGGCCGAATGCTTCGAGCTCGCCTTGCGGCCAGCGGACGAGAATGGAGTCGGCCTGGGTCGCGGAGGCGAGGCCGAAGTTCGGGCGCAGGTCGTTCCATGAGGCCCATGAGGCGCCGCCGTGAAGTTCCTGGCGTTGGGTGCGGCCGGCGGCGGTGAGGTCGACGCGGGCGCCGAGAGCCTGTGGGTTGGCGCCGGAGCCGACGAGCTCGAGGCCGATCCAGTGGCCGATCCTGGAATCGTTGCCGCGGCCTCGGTGCTCGACGAGAAGGGCGTCGTGGTCGTTGGTGTTGACGGCGAGGTCGACGTCGCCGTCGTCGTCGAGGTCGGCGGTGGCGAGGCCGCGGCCGACGATCGGCTGCTCGAGGAAAGGTCCCGCGTCGGCGCCCGCAGGATGGAAGCGTCCGTGGCCGTCGTTGAGCAGGAGCTTCGGTCTCTGCGCGTAGGTCTGCGAGGCGTCGTACTGCGTGACGCCGGCGTGCAGGTGGCCGTTGATGACGAGGAGGTCCGCGTCGCCGTCGTGGTCGAAGTCGAGGAAGCGGACACCCCAGCCGAAGTCGATCACGGAGGGAGCGGCGACGCCACGCTCGGCCGACTCGTCGTTGAAGACGCCGCGCCCGTCGTTGACGTAGAGCGCGTTCGCCTCCATTTGAAGATTCGTGACGACGAGGTCGAAGTCGAGGTCGCCGTCGAGATCGGCCGAGTCGACGCCCATGCAGCCCTGCGTCCGGCCGTCGCGGTCGTAGGAGACGCTCGCCGACTCGGAGACGTCGACGAAGCGCAGCTCGCCCGGCCTCCCGTCGTTGCGGTAGAGGAAGTTCGGCGTCGAGTCGTTCGCCACGAAGAGGTCGAGGTCGCCATCGTCGTCGACGTCGGTGGCGATCGCGCCGAGCGCCTTGCCGTCGCGCCGCGTGATCCCCGCGAGCGAGGTGACGTCGGTGAAGGTCCCGTCGCCGTTGTTGCGGTAGAGCAGGTCGGTCTCGGGATCGAAGACGTCGGGATGGCAGTAGGACTTCGCCGCCGGCGGCCGCGCGCAGGTCTGGTGGAGTTCGAAGCTCCACTTCACGTAGTTGCCGACGAAGAGGTCGAGGTCGCCGTCGCGGTCGAAGTCGGCCCACGCGGCCGCGCCCGCGTAGCGCGCGTCGCCGACGCCCGCGCGCTCGGTGACGTCCTCGAACGTCCCGTCGCCGCGATTGCGGTAAAGGACGTTGCGGCCGAAGCCATAGACGAAGACGTCGGGCCAGCCATCGCCATCGAAGTCGCCGAGCAGGCAGCCGGTGCCGTAGACGGTCGCGCCGCAGCCGGCCGTCGCCGTCACGTCGGTGAAGTGAAGGCCGCCGTCGTTGCGCCAGAGCTCGCTCGTGAACGGCCCGGGCTCCTGGAACCCGGGCAGCGCGCCGCCCTGCACGAGATAGAGGTCGAGGTCGCCGTCGCGGTCGTAGTCGAAGAAGCCGAGGCCCGAGCCGTTGGTCTCGATGAAGTACATCTCGCCCGACGCGCCGTTCACGTGGCGGAACTTGAGCCCCGAGCGCGCGGTCACGTCGACGAAGCCGCTCGCCGCGGCCTGCTCGCTGCCGTCGCGCGAGTCGCAACCCGCAAGCGAACCGATTGCGACGATTGCGACGAACGCGACGAGTGAAGCGAGCGCAGCGTTGGGTCGGAATCTCACGCGCGCGCCACCTTCCTCATTGTTTCAGGAGCGCCCGCAGCGGCGCCGGAAGACTCTCCGGCTCGAGCTGCGGCGCCGCGCGCATCAGTTCCTCGAGCGCGAGCGTCGCCTCGGCCTCGCGCCGCAGCTCGAGCAGCGCCTGCGCGTACTCGATCCGCGCGTGGACGTTGGCCGGATCGAGGCCCGCGAGCTCGCCATAGAGCTCGACCCGTTTCTCAGGCGCGCGCGTCGTCCGTCCCGTCAGGTCGTCGGTCAGCTGGTTCAGGAGTGTGTGGATCCGCTCCTCGCGCGCCGCCTCCTCGAGCTTCCCTGCCTGGCGCAGGAGCCGCGCGAGCCGGAAGTGGCTCGGCAGGTGGTTCGGGTCGAGCTCGATGGCGGCACGATAGGAGTCCATCGCGTCGGCGCCGCGGCCCGCCGACTCGAGCGCGAGGCCGCGCTGGTAGGGCGTATCGGCGGACGCTGGATCAAGCTGCTGCGCGCGGTCGAAGTGGGCGAGCGCCTCGTCGACGGCGCCGCGCTCGCGCGCGAGCACGCCGAGGTAGCGCTCGGCCTCGCCGCGCGTCGCGGCCGGCGTCTCGCTCGGCGACGACTCTGCGAGGAAGAGCTCGAACTCGCGGCGCGCGTCGTCCTTCTGCGAGTAGCCGAGCCGCGCGAGGCCAATCCCGAAGTGCGCTTCGGCGAGCTTCGGGTCGAGCTCGAGCGCGCGCGTGAACGACTCGATGGCGAGCGAGAAGGTCATCGACCGGCTGTTCACGACGCAGGCGCGACCGAGCCAGTAGCGGGCGGGCGCCGAGTCGGGATCCTTCGCGACGGCTGACTCGAACGCCGCGCGTGCGCCTGGCACGTCGCCGCTCGCGAAGAGCTGCTGGCCGCGCGCGAGCTCGATGCGCGCGCCGTCAGGGTCGCGCGCAACGGAAGAGACGAGCGAAACCGGCGGCGTCGAGCCGGCCTCCGCCGTTTCACGGCTCGAGGCGCGATCAGGTCCGCACGAGAGCGCGAGCAGCGCGGCCGCTACGCCCGCTGGAACGGACTGTCGCCCTCGACCGGAAAGTCGACGGGCCGCTTCTGATCGCACTGGAGCACGAAGCAGTGCAGCCCGAAGGCGAGCGCCAGCACCAGCAGCGCAGCTCCGAGGAGGATGGGAACGATGGTCATCGGTTGCAGGATCCTCGACCGCCTCTTCGGCTGGTGCTCGCCCGGAATTGAGCGCGGAAGGTACCACGCGGCCGTCGCGTCCCGATCGGCTTTCGTCGGGAGCGCAGGGTGCGCACGACGGGACCGCGGTTGGGACGATCCTTCTCATCGCGCTCATCGCGGCTCCTCGAGCGCGTGGTATCGGCGCGTCGCAAGCCCGTGGAGCTCCTGGCGAGCTCCGCTCGGCCAGCGGATCTCCGCGGTGACCGGCCCCGGCTCGTCCCCGAGGCCGACGAGCACGCGCAGGTCGTGCGAGCAGAGGTAGCTCTCGGCGCCGCGGACCGTGCGGAGCAGACTCTTCCCGCCCGAGCTCACGCGCACCTCCGCGCCGATCGAATCGCGGTTCGAGCGCGTGCCGGTCAGCTTGAAGCCGATCCAGGAGCGGAAGCTGCCGAGCTCGTTCAACAGCAGGTGCGCCTCCTCGTGGTTGTTGGTGAAGAGCAGGTCGAGGTCGCCGTCGTCGTCGAAGTCGGCAGCGGCGAGCCCGCGGCCGACGTGCGGCTCGCCGAAGTAGCTGCCCGCCTCCAGGACGGTGGCGAGTCGGAAGCGGCCCTCGCCGTCGTTCCAGTAGAGGCTCGCCGGCTGACGGTAGGTCGTGCCGGTGAGCACGAGCTCGGCGTTGTCGAGCACGTGGCCGTTGGCGACGACGACGTCCTGGTCGCCGTCGTTGTCGAGGTCGGCGATCAACGTCCCGAAGCCGACGAGCGGCAGCGACGGCGCGGCGAGGCCGGAGGCGTAGCTGCGATCGCGGTACTCGCCGCGCTCGAGCAGCCAGAGCGTGTTGTACTCGTTGCTGAGGTTCACGGTGAAGAGGTCGAGGTCGCCGTCGCCGTCGACGTCGCCGAACGCCGCGCCCATGCACGACTGCGTCCGCCCCTCGCCGTTGAAGTCGACCCCCAGCCGCGACGCGACGTCGGTGAAGCGCAGGCCGCCGCCCGCGGTCGAGTCGTTGCGCCAGAGAAAGTTCACGTCGGAGTCGTTGGCGACGAAGAGGTCGACGTCGCCGTCATCGTCGAAGTCGGCGACCGCGACGCCGAGCCCCTTGCCCTTCCTGCCGGCGAGCCCCGCCTCCTTCGAGACGTCGGTGAACGTGCCGTCGCCGTCGTTGCGGTAGAGCGCGTCGTCGATCCCGTCGTAGACGTCGGGATGGCAGTAGGTCTGGTACTGCGCGCCGCGGCTCACGTCGCCGCAGACCTTGCCGTCGTCGAGGCGGAAGTCGACGTAGCCGACGACGTAGAGGTCGAGGTCGCCGTCGCCGTCGAAGTCGGCCCACGCGCAGGAGCTGTGGTATCGATCGCCGTCGGCGAGTCCGGCCTGCCCGGTCGCGTCGGTGAAGCTCCCGTCGCCCTCGTTGCGGTAGAGCACGTCGGGCCCGAAGTTCGTCACGTAGAGATCGCAGTCGCCGTCACGGTCGTAGTCGGCGGCGGCGGCGGCCATGCCGTGGCAACCGTTGCCGCCGACGTGCGCCGACTCGGTGACGTCGACGAAGCGGCGCTCGCCGTCGCTTGCGAGGTCGTTGCGCAGCAGAGAGTTCCGAAGGAGCTTGTTCGGCTTGAAGCCCGGCGTCGCGGCGCCCTGCACGAGGTAGAGGTCGAGATCGCCGTCGCCGTCGTAGTCGAGCCACGCGGCGCCCGAGCCATTCGTCTCGACGAAGTAGCGCTTCCCGGTCGCGCCGTTCTCGTGGTGGAAACGGAGGCCGAAGGCGAGCGTCACATCGCGGAAGCAGGGGCCGGCGGTCGCTCCGTCGCCCGTCGCCTTCGACGATCCGCCGCGCTCACAGCTCCAAAGTGCGACCATGGCAGCGGCCGCGACGATCGAAGTGCGCCTCATCGCCGCTCGCCGTCGCGGGGCGCGCGCGCGAGCGACTCGAGCAGCGCCTTCGCCTCGCCGCAGTCGGGATGCTCGGCGACCAGTTTCTTGAGCCGCTCGCGCGCCAGCTCGCGCCGGCCGAGCTTGAGCTGCATCCGCGTGAGCACGAGCCGGCCCTCGATCCACTGCGGCAGGAGCTGCTCGAGCTGCTCGTAGGCCGCGTACTTCTCGCTCATCGCGTCACCCGTCGTCGCGGCGTTGTCGCTCGTCTGGTTCAGGAGGCGATGGATCGCGGTCTCGCGCCCGGCGTCGGCCGCGCGGTCGGCCCGACGGTAGAGGCGGGCGAGCGTGAAGTGCGCCTCGAGCAGGCCGGGCCTGCGCGCGATCGCCTTCTCGACCCAGTCGATGGCGCCGGGGACGTCACCCGTGTCGGCGAGGGCGCACCCTTTCCGGTGCATCGCCCAGGCGTAGTTCGGCGAGACCTCAAGCGCCTTCTCGTAATGAGGGAGCGCCTCGGCCGGCCGCCCTTCGTGCTCGAGCAGCCAGCCGCGCAGCACGAACGCCTCGGCCGACCAATCCGCGTGGTCCGTCGGCTCGTGCGCGAAATAGGCGTCGAGGGCGGTGCGGCAGCGCGCCGGCTCCTCCGAGCGGAAGGCCGCTCGCGCCATCAGGAACGCCGCCTCCGGGTCGCTCGGCGTCGCGCCGAACGTAGTCGTGAGGTCCGCGAGCGCCTTGCGCGGGTCGGCCTTGGCGCCGACGCCGAGCAGCTCGCGCGCGTCGGCGAGTGATTCCGCGGCGGCGGCCGCGTCCGGCGACTTCGGCTCGGCGTGCGGCGCGGTCTGCGGCGCCTGCGAATCGGGCGGCTGATCGCCGCAGCCGACCACGAGCCACGTCATGACGAGCGGGAGGACGAGCGAAGCAGCGCGCATGGGCCGGCGTCGGCGCGCGCCCTCAGCCGCTCAGCGCCTGTTCGACGTCGTCGATCAGGTCCTGCGCGTCCTCGATCCCGACCGACATGCGCACCAGGCTGTCGGTGACGCCCGCCTTCGCGCGCTCCTGCGGCGACATGCCCGAGTGCGACGTCGTCCACGGCCGCGTGAGAAGGCTCTCGACGCCGCCGAGGCTCGGCGCCTTGATCGGCAGTCGCGCGCGTTCCATGAATCGCTTGGCCGCCTCGACGCCGCCTTTCACCTCGAAGGAGAGCATCGCGCCGAAGCCGGACAGCGCAGCCTTTGCGAGCGCGTGCTGCGGGTGGCTCTCGAGCCCGGGGTAGTTCACCGACGCGATGCGCGCGTGGCCGGCGAGGAAGCGGGCGATCCGCGCCGCGCTCTCCATCTGGTAGCGCATGCGCACGCCGAGCGTCTTGATGCCGCGGTGGAGCAGGAAGCAGGCGTGGGGATCGAGCGCGCCGCCGAGGTGGTTCTGCTTCTTCGTGATGGCCGTGATCAGGTCGCGCCGCCCGATCACCGCGCCGCCGACGATGTCGGAGTGGCCGTTCAGGTATTTCGTGCAGGAGTGGAGCGAGAGGTCGAAGCCGGCCGGCGCCGGCTTGAAGCAGAGCGGGCTGGCGAAGGTGTTGTCGATCAGCGAGACGAGCTTCTGCTCGCGGGCGAAGCGCGCCACCGCCGCGAGGTCGGGGACGCGCATCATCGGGTTGCTGATCGTCTCGACGTAGATCGCAACCGACGCAGGCTTGAGCTTCGCCTTCCACGTCTCCGGCCGTGCCGCGTCGATGGAATCGCTCGTGATGCCGAGCGCCGTCAGGTCGCCCTGCACGAAGTCGTGCGTCCCGCCGTAGAGGCTCTCCTGCACGAGCAGGTGGTCGCCCGGCTTGAGCACCGTCAGCAGCGCCGTCGAGATCGCCGCCATGCCGCTCGCCGCGACGAGCGCCGCCTCCGCCTCCTCGAGCGCCGCGAGCTTCGCGTGCAGCACCTGATGGTTCGGCGTGTTGTTGAGCCGGATGTACTTCAGGTCGTGGTAGCTCGTCTCGCCTGCGTACTCGAACATCGCCGACTGGAAGATCGGCATCGCCACCGCGCCGAGGATCCTTGGCTCCATCTCGCCGGCGTGGATGAGCTGGGTGTCGAAACGTGGCGGCATGGAGGGCTCCGCGCAAGTCGGGCGAGCGGCGGCGCTTCCGTCCGGAAGGGTCGAACGCTCGATCGTTTTGTAGGGTAGCTCGGCGTCGCGGTCCACCCTTCGGAGATCCCTCATGGCAGCGACCGTCGCCGAAACGGCGACCCCGGTCTCGACGCTCGGGTCGCAGATCGGCTGGCTCCTGCGGCGCGCGAAGCTCGCCGCGATCGCGCTCGTCGCCCTCTTCTTCCTCGTGCTCGCGCTCGAGGCGGCGCGACTGCTGCAGGCCGCCGCCGGCATCCATCCGGCGCTCGGCGCGCTCGTCGGGATCGCTCTCGCGGCCGGCGCCTGCTGGCTCGGCGTCCCGCTCTGGCGCGCGCTGCGCGTGCCGCGCGCCGTCACGCCGCCGGCCGTCCCGGCCGACGACGCCTACTCGCCACGTCACCTGGCCGAGCAGGCCCGCTACCTCGACCAGTACCTTCGCGGCTGCCGGCGCAATCCGGAGCTCCGCGAGCAGGCGGCCGCGGTCGACGACGCGGCGCGCGAGCTCGCGGTCCTGCGGCCGCGTTGGGAGGCGAGCGACCGGGCGTCGCTTCCCGCCGCGCGCGACGAGATGCGGCAGTGGGTCGAGCGGCGGCTCGAGCCGCTCCTCGCGCCGCTCGATGAGAAGGCGGAACGGCTCATTCATCAGGAGGCGCTCGGCGTCGGGCTCGGGACGGCGATCTCGCCGAACGGGACCCTCGACGCGTTCGTCGTCTGCTGGCGATCGATCCAGATGAGCAGCCGACTCGCCGTCCTCTATTACGGGCGACCGGGGCCGCGAGGAACGCTGCGGATCCTCATCGACGTCGCGGTCGCCAGTGCCGCGGCCTCCTACCTGCAGCACGTCGGCCACTCGCTCGGCGGGCTCGTCGCCCGCTCGATCGGCGGGATCGCAGGCGTCGTGGCGGGTCCGGCGACGCAAGGCATCACGAACGCGCTCGTGATGGCGCGGCTCGGCTACCTCGTGCAGCGGCGCTGCCGGAGCTTCCAGCGCTGGGACCCCGGCACGCAGCGCTCCGCGCTCGCCGACGCGGCCGCCGCCACTCAGAGGGTCGCTCTCGGCCTCGTCACCGAGATCCTCCGCCAGGCCGGCTCCGGTCTCGGCGTCGTGGCCGGCGCCGTCGTCAAAGGCGCCTCGAGCGCCGTCGAAGGGATCGCCAGCGCCGCCGGCTCGCTCGTCGACTTCACGCGCGACCTCGGCCAGAAGATCTCGAACGGGCTGCGGCCGAAGGAATGACGCGAACACAGGAGGAGATCATGTGCACGACAGCGCCGCGGAGCTTTGGACTCCTGCTCGGGTGCGTCCTCGCTCTCGGAGTCGCCGCGAGCCCCGCAAGACACGCAGGCGACGACTGGCCGCCGAAGAAGACGCCGAAGGAGGCGGGAGTCGACGAGAAGGCGCTCGCCGATCTGGTGGAAAAGGCGCGCGCGGCGAAGTCGGACGCGCTCGTGATCCTGGTCGACGGAGCGCTCGTCTGCGAGGAGTACTTCGACCAGCCACAGGAGCCGATCGAGCTGATGTCGTGCACGAAGTCGGGCGTGAACCTGCTGGTCGGGATGCTCGTCGACGAGAAGAAGATCGCGTCGGTCGACGCGCCGGTCTCGACCTGGTTCCCGGAGCACGTCGATTGGAAGTCGGGGCCGAAGAAGGAGGTGACCGTCGGCCACCTGCTGTCGCACACGTCGGGACTCAAGTGCAACCGGACGACCGAGGAGATCTACGCGAGCCGGAACTTCGTGAAGCTCGCGCTCGAGGCGGAGCTCGCCGATCCACCGGGGACGCGGTTCTTCTACAACAACAAAGCGGTGAACCTGCTGGCCGGCGTGATCGAGAAGGCGAGCGGGAAGAAGATGGACGAGTTCGCGCGCGAGAGGCTCTTCGAGCCGCTCGGCATCAACGAGTTCGGCTGGACGAAGGACGACGCCGGCAACCCGCACGGCATGTCGGGGCTGCAGCTCCACGCGATCGACTTCGCCGCGATCGGGCAGCTCATGGTCCAGGGCGGCGAGTGGGAGGGCGAGCGGATCGTCAGCGAGGAGTGGATCGCGGCGTCGACGAAGCCGGCCCATCCCGAGCTCGGCGCCGACGCCGGTCGCTGCGGCTGGCTCTGGTGGCTCGACGCGGAGCCGGGCGCCTGCTTCTTCGACGACGAGCTGCTCGCGCGCTGGAAGAAGGCGGGCGGCTCGGAGCGGCTGCTCGCCGTCGGGAAGGAGCTCTGCGGCAAGCGCTGCAAGGACGTCGACGAGATGCGCGTCGCGCTGCGAGCGGCGGTCACGAAGGTCAGCGCGAAGGACGCGACGGGCGGCGCCGCCCCCGACCTCGGCTGGTTCGATCCCGAGGTCAACCAGCTCGGCGTCCCGTTCTGGAAGGAGACGCCCGGCCCCTCGATCGGGTTCCGGGCCGACGGCTACCTCGGCAACTACCTGGTCGTACGCCCGGCGAAGCGGCTCGTCGCCGTGCGCCAGCGCCGCTACCCCAAGGACGAGGCCGAGCTCGGAGCGCCGAAGTACGCCTTCGGCGACTTCGCGCAGCTCGTGGGGAAGCTCGTGTCACGTCCAAGGTCGAAGTGAGTAGAAATCGTCGTGTCCCCGACGTGTGAGTCGTCCGAGTCGTCGCCATTGCGAGGAGTCGACCATGAACGCGTCTGGCATCGTCATCACGATCGGTTCGACGCTGCTGTCCGGTGCGTCGGCGAGCGCCGCGGGCGCAAGCGAGTTCGAGCCGCCGGTGCGGCTGGAGGCCGCCGGCAAGCCGATCGACGTCGAGATCGGCCACGCCGCGCCCTACGTCTACGACTTCGACGGCGACGGGAAGCGCGACCTGCTCGTCGGGCAGTTCGGCGGCGGCAAGCTCCGCATCTATCGCAACGAGGGCACCAACGCGGCGCCGACGTACGGCGAGCCGCAGTGGTTCATGGCGGGCGACGCCGTGGCGACCGTCCCCGCGGGCTGATGCGTGGGCTTCGGTCCCCAGTTGGTGGACCTGGACGGCGATGGGCACGACGACGTGATCAGCGGCTCCTACTGGCCGGGCGACCTCTTCTGGTTCCGCGGGCTCGGCGGCGGCAAGTACGCGGCCGGTGCGAAGCTCAAGGACGCGAGCGGAAAGGACCTCAACGCCGGCGGCAAGTGGGCGACCGATCGCGACCCTGACATGGACAGCCTCGCGGCCGCGCCCTTCGCGGCCGACATGGACGGCGACGGCGACTTCGATCTCCTCGTCGGCAACATCGTCGGCCACGTCGTGCTGATCCCCAACGAGGGGACGCGCACCGAGCCGAGATTCGTCGCGGCGAATCGCCGCCTTCTCGCGGCAGGCGGGAAAGAGCTCCAAGTCGCCGGCGACGCCGGACCGACGATGGTCGACTGGGACGGCGACGGCCGGCTCGACCTGATCGTCGGCGCGGGCGACGGCGCAGTGACGCTCTTCCGGAACGAGGGCACGAAGGCGGCGCCGACGTTCGCGGCGGGCGTCGAACTCGTCGTGGCGAGCGCGGGTCACGGCTCGGTGCCGCGCGGTACGGAGCCCTTCGGTCCGAGCGGGCGCTCCAAGGTCTGCGCCACCGATTACGACGGCGACGGTCGCCTCGACCTGCTCGTCGGGGACGTCGCGTGGATCGAGCTGCCGGAGCCCGATCTCACCGATGCGCAGCGCGATCGCCGCGAGGAGCTCTTGAAGGAGCGCGAGAAGATCTCGAAGGTGCTCGCGGAGCTGCGCGGCCAGCAGGTTGACCCCGCCGACCCGCGCATGACCCGGATGAACGAACGGCTCTCGAACGTGTACGAGGAGCTGCGCCCGCTGCAGGGCGGCACCGACACGCACGGCTGGGTCTGGCTCTTCCGGCGCAAGCCGCCGCTCAAGACCGCGAAGGAGTGAGTCCGGAGGGTCCCGATCCGCCTCGTCGGTCCCCATCCGTCTTCGTCGGGCGGGCGCGTAGGATCGCGCCTCCCATGCGCCGCCCGACCGTCCTCCTCTTCGACGTCGACGGCACGCTGATCTCGAGCGACGGGGCGGGGCGGCGCGCGATCGAGCGGGCGTTCGCGGCGCGCCACCGCAGCGGCAGCGAGGCATGCCGCCACTTCTCCTTCTCGGGCATGACCGATCGGGCGATCGTACGCGCCGGGCTCACGGCGCTGCGCGTCGAGCCGACCGAGGCGGCGATCGCCGAGCTGCTCGCCGTCTACCTCGACTTCCTCGACGCCGAGCTCGCCGCCGCGCGCAACTTCCGCGTCCTTCCCGGCGTCGAGGCGGCGCTCGACGCGGCGTCAGCGCGCGGCGAGATCGCCCTCGGGCTGGGCACCGGCAACCTTCGCGTCGGCGCCCGGAAGAAGCTCGATCACGCGAAGCTGTGGCATCGCTTCCCTTTCGGCGGCTTCGCCGACGACGGCGAGGGGCGCGCCGCCCTCATCCGCGCCGGAGCCGAGCGCGGCGCCGCGCGCCTTCGCGTGCCGCTCGCCCTCTGCCGCGTCGTGATCGTCGGCGACTCCCCGCTCGACGTCGCCGCCGCCCGCGCCAACTTCTTCGAGTCCCTCGCCGTCGCGACCGGGCCGCACCCTCAAGACGAGCTTCGCGCGACCGCTCCCGACCACCTCGTCGCCGACCTTGCGGCGCCCGAGGCGCTCGGACTCCTCCTCGGCGAATGACCCGACGCGACGAGTCGGTGGACCTCGACGACGCGGTCGCGCCGCCGCGGCCGCTCATCCGCCTCTTCGCGTCGCTCCGCGAAGCGCTGCGCGGAACTCACCGCGATTACACGGTCGGGTCGATCCCGAGGGCGATCTTCCTGCTGGCGGTGCCGATGGTGGTCGAGATGGCGATGGAGTCGCTCTTCGCCGTCGTCGACATCTTCTGGGTGGGGCGGCTCGGGCAGCCGGAGGCGGTGGCAGTCGTTGGACTTACTGAATCGCTGCTCGCGCTCGTCTACGCGCTGGCGATGGGGCTCTCGATGGCGGCGATGGCGACGGTCGCGCGCCGCGTGGGCGAGAAGGACCCCGAGGGCGCGGCGCGCTTCGCGGTGCAGGCGATCGCGCTCGGGCTGCTGGTCGCGCTGCCGCTCGGGATCGCGGGCGGGTACTTCTCGCGCGACCTCTTGAAGCTGATGGGCGCGCAGCCGGAGACGATCGCGAAGTGCGGCGGCTACGCGACGGTGATGCTCGGCGGCAACGCCGTGATCATCCTGCTCTTCCTGATCAACGCCGTCTTCCGCGGCGCGGGCGACGCGGTGATCCCGATGCGGACGCTCTGGCTCGCCAACGGGATCAACCTTGTGCTCGATCCCTGCTTCATCTTCGGGGTCGGGCCGTTCCCGCGGCTCGGCGTCATGGGCGCGGCGGTGGCGACGACGACCGGACGCGCGATCGGCGTGCTCTTCCTGATCTGGCAGCTCGCGCGCGGCGCGCGGCACGTCGCCGTGAGCCGCCGGCATCTGGCGCTCTCGCCGGCGCGGATGGCGACGATCCTGCGGCTCTCGGGCGCCGGGATCGTGCAGGCGCTCGTCCACACCACGAGCTGGCTCGGCGTCGTGCGCGTGCTCGCCGACTTCGGAGAGAAGGCGGTCGCCGGCAACACGATCGGGATCCGGATCGTGCTCCTGGCGCTGTTGCCGTCGTGGGGCATGTCGAACGCGGCGGCGACGATGGTCGGCCAGAGCCTCGGGGCCGGCAAGCCCGAGCGCGCGGAGCAGGCCGTCTGGCTCGCCGGCTTCTACAACATGATCTTCCTCGGCGCGGTCGGGCTGCTCTTCGTCTTCGGAGCGCCGCTCATCGTGCGAGGGTTCAACGATTCGCCCGAGGTCGTCGCGCACGGCGTCGAATGCCTGCGCACGCTGAGCTACGGCTTTCTCTTCTACGCCTACGGGATGGTCTTCGTGCAGGCGTTCAACGGCGCCGGCGATCCGTGGACGCCGACCTGGATCAACGTCGGCTGCTTCTGGGCGTGGCAGGTGCCGCTCGCGCTGCTGCTCGCCCACCCGCTCGGGCTCGGGCCGCGCGGCGTCTTCATCGCGGTCGCCGTCGCCTTCTCGACGTTCGCCGTGGTCGGCGCGCTGCTGTTCCGGCGCGGACGCTGGAAGACGCGGCGCGTGTGAGTCACTCGATCTTGGCGGAGTACTTCCAGGTCGAGGTGCCGCGGCCCTCCATCACGATCTTCTGGCCGCCCTGGTCCATCGAGCTGTCGAGCTTGATCGTCTCCGTGAAGGCCGCGCTGGCGACGAGCAGCGTCGACTTGCCGACCGTGAGCTCGCCCGTGGCGTCGATCGTGAGCTCGCCCGGAGACTCCTCGCCCTGAGGCTGCACGATCGTCAGGGCGACCTTGAAGACCGCGACGTCGACGCCGCCCTCCTTGCGCTCGCCGTCGAGCGTGAACTTGACGTTCTTCACGTTCACGTCGGGGGCGTGGATCGCGATCGCGCGGCGCGCGACGGCGGCCGGGACTTCGATCGTCTCGCCCTGCTTGATCGTCTTGCCGCCGAGCACCTCCGCGAGCGCCGGGACGAGCGTCGAGTCGCAGATCGCGGTCGTCCTCTCCTTCGCCTCCTTCTCGAGCTCGCCTGCGATGGCGAAGCCGGCCTCGCCGCGCTTCGTCTCGTAGGTCTGGCCCGAGCAGGCGTGCTCCTTCGGCTGCGACCCGAAGGCCGACGGCTCGACGCCCGGGCACTTCCCGAACACGAGCTTCGCTGCGCTCGCCCCCTTCGCGTCGGCGGCGTCGACCGTCACGACGCACGCAATCTCCTCCTTGGAGGGCATCTCCATCTTCTGCACTTCCACGCCTCCGACCTTCACCGACATGGTCATCTTCGATTCCGAGGACGACGCGATCGTGATCTTCTGCCCCTGCTTCAGCGGCTGCGGCGCGAACGTGACGTCGGCGCGACACGGGAAGACGAGCGAAGCGAGCGCGACGGCTCCGGCGGCGAGGAAGGACATCGTGGTTTCTCCGTGATCGAAGGGCGGGAACCGAGGGCGGCGCATGGTAGCGCGCAGGTTCAGCCTTCGAGGCGCCGCCCCTGCCGGCGCTCGAACGCGTCGCGGTAGAGCCGCTCGTAGTCGCCGGCGAAACGGGTCCACGACCAGTCGAGCGACATCGCGGCGCGGCGCATCCGCTCGACGTCGCGGCGGCGGCGGTACCAGGTGGCGATCGCCCAGCCGACCGTGTCGTGGAGCGCGCCGGCCGTGAGGTCGCCGAAGACGAAGCCGGTGCCGGCGCCGCTTCGCTCGTCGTAGTTCTCGACCGTGTCGAGCAGCCCGCCGGTCGCGCGCACGATCGGCAGCGTCCCGTAGCGCTGGCTGTACATCTGGTTCAGACCGCACGGTTCGAAGCGCGACGGCATGAGGAAGAAGTCGGCGCCCGCCTCGATGCGGTGGGCGCGCGCGTGATCGAAGACGGGCCAGACCTTGAGCTTCGTCGGGAAGCGCGCCGCGAGCTCGACGAGCCACCGCTCCGCCTCCGGATCGCCGCTCCCCTGCATCACGAACTGCGCCTCGAGCTTGAGGAGCCGCAGCAGCGCCTGCGCGGCGACGTCGATGCCCTTCTGGTAGGCGAAGCGCCCGACCCACGCGACGAGCGGAAGCTTGTCGCGGCGCGGCAGTCCCGCCTCCTTCTGGAGCGCCGCCTTGCAGGCCGCCTTGCCGCGCAGATCGTCGCGCGTGAACGTCGCCGCGATCAGCGGATCGCGCGCGGGATCCCACTCGTCGCCATCGATGCCGTTCAGGATGCCGTGCAGGTCGGGCGCGCGCTCGCGCAGGACTCCGTCGAGGCCGCAGCCGTGCGCGCTCGTCCGGATCTCGCGCGCGTAGTTCGGGCTCACGGTCGAGAGGAGGGTCGCGTGGTAGAGGCCGCCCTTCATGAGGTTGAGCGCGCCGAAGTGCTCGAGGCCGCGTGCGTGGAGCTGCTCGTCGCCGAGCCCGGTGATCCAGTGGTGGCGCAGGTCGAACGTCCCCTGGAACGCGAGATTGTGGATCGTGAGGAGCGACGCGCAGCCGTGGAGCGCGCTGCCGCGCTCGACCGTGTTCAGGTAGACCGGCACGAGCGCCGTCTGCCAGTCGTGGGCGTGGACGACGTCGGGGACCCATCGCAGCGCGTGGCAGAGCGCGAGCGCGCCGCGCGACAGGAAGGCGAACCGCTCGAGGTTGTCGCCGTACGACTCCCACGGTGAGCCGTAGACGTCGGGCCGGTCGAAGTAGCGGCGGTGCTCGAGGGTGTAGACCTTCACGTCGCTCTTCGGCAGCCGGCCGAGGCGGACGCCCGCGTGCTCGTCGCCGAACCCCATCGGGACCGCGAGCGACCCCTCGAGCAGCTCGAACTCGTCCCACGGCATGCCCTGATAGAGCGGCATCACCACGCGGACCTCGAGCCCGCGTCTCGCCAGGTACTTCGGCAGCGCGCCGACCACGTCGCCGAGCCCGCCCGTCTTGGCGAACGGCGTGCACTCGGAGGCGACGAAGAGGATTCTCACTCCGTGACGACCCTGGCGGGGCGGAGGCCGAGGTTGCGGTCCCGTTCCGATGGATCGGCGCGGTAGCGGTACGCGGAGCATGCGAACGCGGCCTCGACGCCCCAACTGCCGCCGCGGATGACGCGGAAGCGAGGGCCAGACTGCACGGCAAGCGCCCGGAGTCCATCGCCAGCACGCGGAGGCGCCAAGCCGTAGTCGACGAGTTCGTCCTCGCACCACTCTCCCACGTTGCCGATCACGTCGTGCAGACCGAAGCCGTTCGCGGCGAAGGATCCGACCGGCGCGACGTCGCGAAAGCCGTCGTCCCAGGACTCCGCGTCGCCGGCGTATCCCGCCTTCCTCGCCGTCTGATCGAACAAGTTCCCCGCTCGCCCGCGACCGAGCGCGGCGACGTCGTAACCGATCCACCAAGTGCTCGTCGTGCCGGCACGGGTGGCGTACTCCCACTGCGCCTCGGTCGGCAGCTTGAGGCCGATGCGGCCGGACAGTTTGCTCGCGTCCGTCCAGGGGACGGTCTCGACCGGGCTCGTCAGCGGATAGGCGGAGCCGGCGCCGCGATCGGTGAAAAAGCTCGGGTTCGATCCGGCGGTGCGCAGCCACTGCGCCTGCGTCATCTCGAACTTCGAGAGGAAGAACGGCGAGAGCGTGACGTCGTGAGCCGGCTGTTGAGCGGGTTGCCGGCGCGGGTCGACGTCGGGCGCGCCGAGCGGATGGTCGGGGTCCGACAGACGCGAGCCCATCGTGAAGATCCCGCCCGGAATCAGGACGAGGACGAGGCCGGCCGCGACCTCCATCATCACGTGGCCCGACTTCGCGTCGCGACGCGGACGTGCTCCGCTCTCGACGTGCCAGAACTCCTCGAGTTTGGAGTCGGGATCGGGGCCGAGCGGGACGAGACCGAGCTGGTCCGTCACCTTCAGCCCGTCGTACTTCGGGTTCTGCGCGATCCGATCGATCGCTTCGCGCCACGGGTCGACCTCATCGTCGAGCGAGACCTCTTCGACCCACGCCGCGTGATCGATCCGGCACTTCATCGCGCGAAGCGTGGCAGAGGCAGAGACGAACGCAGCCGGCGGCGCTTCTTCGGTCGCCGCGGGCTTCCACGCGGCGAGCGTATCGGGAGGCTCCACCAGCGGGCCGTCGAGCGCGTGGATCGCCGCCACGAGCTCCTCGAGCTGATCGTGCCACCACCGGATCTGCGTCTCCGCATCCGGCCGCAGCGCCTGCTCGCGCAGCTTCGCGAGCGACTGCTCGTGCGTCGGGAGCCGGCTCACGACCTCGCGCGCGTCGGCGAGCCACATCTGCATCGCCGGCACGAGCTCCGGCCACGCCGGCCAGAGCTTGCTCGCGCGCGCTTCGAGATCGCGCACGCGCTTGATGTCGGAAAGGCGCGTCACTTCGGCGAGCCGGTCCTCGGCCTCCTTCCTCGCGACGTCGGCGCGCGTCGCCTGCTCCGTGGCGGCCGTCGCGTTGGCTTGCGCCAGCGTGGTCGCGGCGGTGAGCTCGACGTTCTTCTTCGACATCGCGTCGCCGTGGCGGCGGCTCTGCCACGCGTTGAGGCTCGTAGCGCCGATGACCAGGAGCACGACGGCGGCGAGCGATGCGGCCAGTGCCTTGTTGCGCTCGACCCACTTCTTCAACTCGGCGACGGCGCCGGTCTCGTAGGCCTTGACGACGCGGTGCTCGAGGTAGGCGCGCAGGTCGGCGGCGAGCAGCTGCGTGTCGGGGTAGCGCCGCTCGCGCTCGCGGGCCATCGCCTTCTCGCAGATGGCCGCAAGCTCGACCGGGACGTCGCTGCGGAGCGCGTGGATCGGCTTCGGCGGGCCGGTCTGCACAAGGGCGAGGACGGTGTGTTGCGAGACGCGCGCGCCGGGCTCGGCGTAGGGCGCTCGACGCGTGAGCAGGTGGTAGAGCATCGCGCCGACGCTGTAGACGTCGGAGCGGCGGTCGATCTGCTCCGTCTTGCCGAACGCCTGCTCGGGCGGCATGTAGGCGGGAGTGCCGACGACGGCGCCGTCCATCGTGATGATGGGTGAATCGTCGCGCGAAGAGGCCGCGTCGCGACGATCGGTCGCAAGCGGCGTTGACTCGGCGATAGGACGCGGCCGCACGTCGTGGCGGTCCTTCCGACCGAGCACGCGCGCGAGCCCCCAGTCCATGACGTAGACCTCGCCGAAGCGGCCGACCATGACGTTGGCGGGCTTCAGGTCGCGATGGACGACGCCCTTGTCGTGGGCGTAGGCGAGCGCGTCGCACGCGGCGACCAGCACGGAGAGGGCGCGCGTCTCGGTCCACGGCGACTCGCCCACGCGCGCGGCATCGGGACCGCCGCCCTTCTCGACCCACTCGATCACCTGCGAGAAGGTCGCGCCTTTCACCTGCCGCATCGTGAAGTAGACGCGGCCGTCGGCGTCGAGCCCGATCTCGTGCACCGGCACGATGCCGGGGTGATTGAGCTGGCCGGTGACCTGCGCCTCTTCCAGAAATCGGCCGAGGCTCAACGGATCAATCGGGAGCGGCGCCGGCGCTGCATCCTTCACTCCGCCCTTCGGTGTCGGCGTCTTCCCGACGCGCGGCAGCTCGATCTCGAGCTCGCCCTTGCGGCGGATCACCTTCATCGCGAGGTGGCGGCGGAGGTCCTCGTCCCAGACGGAATAGACGACGCCCATCCCGCCTTTTCCGAGCAGGTCGTGCACGACGTAGCGCGTGCCGGGGGAGCCGCGCTCGCGCAGTTGCCGGAAGAACTTCTCGAACGAGCTCGAGTCGGCCGGCCCCTTCACCGGCGCGTCGAGCGAGATCCCCGGATCGACCTCGGCGCCGTAGCGCTCCTTCAGCTTCCTCGAGAACGACGTCGTCTCGGCCATCCGCGGCAGCGCCGCCGCGATCCGCTTCCAGTTCGCCCGATGGTCGCGCAGCTCGGCCGCGAGGTCGGGATGCTCGCCGCAGAGCTCCTCGAACGCGGCATCGGCCGCTTCATCCGCGCGTGCGCCGAAGTCGTCGACGAACGCGGCGAAGAGTTCGAGCGTCTTCTGCGATCCTCCAGGACTTTCAGCACGCGCGTCCGAGCTCATCGCGCTGCTCCCTCGGTCAGCCAGCGTAGATCCGGTAGTCGACGTCGGGAAAGAGGTTGTCCTTCTTCTCGAGCGCGCCGAGGTAGGCGTCGTCGACGGTGCCTGCGAGCAGGTCGTCGTGGAGGCGGTGGAAGCGGAGGACGGCTTCGTTGGTGCGGCGCGTGGCGTAGCTCACGGTGGTGCCGGTCTTCATGATGAAGGCCCAGTCGGAGGACTGCGCGAGCAGGAGCTCGCGGGCGGCCTGGTTCAGCGCGCGCCGTTCGAGCTCGGTGGGGTTCGTGAAGCGCCGCGCGAGCGCGACCATGCGGTCGGCCGCCTCGTGCAGGTGGCGGTAGACCCAGGCGTTGCTCTCGTCGAGCCAGTACTCGCTGAACCCCTTCTGGCCCCACGAGCTCGCGCTCGGCGTGCTCTGCTGGTTCGTGGGGTGGAGGTCGAGGTACTGTGCGGGCGTGACCGGCGCGACGCGGCGCGACGGGTCGACGCGCGCCTCGTCGTAGTGGAGCTGCCGCAGCAGGTCGTCGAGCCACTGCACGCCCTCGAACCACCAGTGGCCGAAGAGCTCGGCGTCGAAGGGCGCGACCACGAGCGGCGGCCGGTCGGTCTTTCCGGCGACCACGGTGCACTGTGCCCTCCGGCTCTCGCGGAAGTGGGTCGCGTGGAGCCCGGCCTTCCCGCGCGCGATCTCCGGCTCGTAGACCCACTTGTCGTGCAGCTTCTCGTGGGTGATCGCGTGGTACTTGAAGCCGGTGTAGAGACGATGGCCTTCGGGATGGATCCAGCGCGCGAGGTAGTCGATCGGCAGGTCGAAGCCGATGTCGCGATAGAAGTCGCGGTAGTGCTTGTCGCCGGGGTAGCCCTCCTTCGCGCTCCACACCTGGCGTGAGCTCTCGGCGTCGCGCGCGAAAGCCGCGACGCCCGAGCGGCAGTAGAGCGGCGCGAAGACGCCGTTCACGGGCCGGCGCTCGGCGTGCTCGACCGCGTGCGAGTCGACGAAGAAGTAGCGGACCGCCGCGTCGCGCAGCAGCTCGTCGACGCCCGGGACGAAGCCGCACTCGGCCAGCCACATGCCGCTCGAGCGCCGGCCGAAGCAGCGTTCGTAGAGATCGGCGGCGATCTCGACCTGCGCCCGCATCGCCGGCCAGTTCTTGTCCATGAGCGGGAGGAAGGCATGGGTCGCGTTCGAGGTGATGACCTCGAGCCCGCAGCCCGAGTCCTGCAGGCGGCGGAACGCCCGCACGAGGTCGCCGTCGTGCGCGCGCCAGGTCGCCCGCAGCGCGGTGAATCGCTCGTGGTACATGCGTGCGAGCTTCTGGTACCACGGCTCCTTGCGGGTCCGGACGAGTTCGCTCTCGGCGAGCGCGATCAGCGAGTCGAGGTGCGTTGCGATCCGCTCCTTCAGCAGATCGTCGCGCAGCATGCAGAGCAGCGGCGCCGACATGCTCAGCGTGCAGCGGAACGGCACGCGGTCGTGCGCCAGCCCCTCGAACATCCGCAGCAGCGGCAGGTAGGTGTCGCTCACCGCCTCGTAGAGCCACCGCTCCTCCATGACCGTCTCGTCCTCCGGATGCCGGAGAAACGGCAGGTGGGCATGGAGGACGAGGGCGAGGTAGCCGGCGGGCATGCGTCAGACGACCGCGCGGCGCCGCAGCTGGCCGCACGCCGCCTCGACGTCGCTGCCGGTCGAGGCGCGGATCGTCGCCAGGATGCCGCCGTCCTTGACGCGCTCGCGCAGCAGGACGGCGCGCTCGAAGGAGGTCGGGGCGAACGGCTGCCCCTCGACCGGGTTCCAGCGGATGAAGTTGACGCAGCCGCGGATCCCGCGGATCAGGTCGACGAGCGCGTCCGCGTCCTCGTCTCGATCGTTGATTCCGGCGAGCAGCGTCCACTCGAACATGAGCGGCTTGGTCTGCAGTTCGGCGTAACGGCCGGCGGCGGCGACGAGCTCGTGAAGCGAGTCGGCGCTCGCGTGCGGCACGAGTTCGCGGCGGGTCGTCTCGTCGGCGGAATGGAGCGAGAGCGCGAGACACGGCTTCGCGCGCGCCTCCGCCATCCGCTCGAACGCCGCCACCGAGCCGACGGTCGAGAAGGTCTGCTTGTGCGGGCTGATGGCGGCGTGCTCGCGGAGCCACGCAACCGCCGTGAGGACGTGGTCGAGGTTGTGCGACGGCTCGCCCATGCCCATGTAGAGCACGCGGTCGATCCGCATCTCCCGGCGAGCGTGGATGACCTGCTCGACGATCTCGAGCGCGGTGACGTTGCGCTTCAGCCCGCGCACGCCGCTCGCGCAGAAGCGGCAGCCGACGGCGCAGCCGACCTGCGTCGAGACGCAGACGGCGCGCGAGGGCATCGCCACCGTCTCGACGAGCTCGCCGTCGCCGAGGCGGACGACCAGGCGGATCGAGCCGTCGCTCGAGGCGACGCGTTCGGCCACGCGCGAGGAGAGTCCGTCCTGCTCGAACCCTGCGACGCGGCGCGCCTCCTCGTTCGAGAGCGCGCGGCCGTGCGACGCGAACGCCTCGCGCGCGAGCGGCCGGCCCGCGAGCAGGAGGCGCAGCGCCGCGCCCGCCTTTTCGGGAGGGAGCGCGCGCTCGAGCTCGGGAAAGGGCATCCGGAGGAATCCCATGAGCCGGGCATCATCGCGTGCGCGCGGCGCGGAACAACGCGCTTGCGTCGAACTCGAATGCCCGTTAATAACCCGCCCCTTCCATTTCGTCCCCACGCGTGGAGCAGATCCGACATGAGACCTCCGGGCTTCATTTCCTTCGTCGTCTTCGCGTGCGGCGCGGGCACGGCCCTCGCCGACACGGTGAAGCTCAAGAACGGCGACACGATCACCGGCAAGGTGGTGACCATCCTCGACGGCAAGGTCACGCTGAAGACCGATGCCGCCGGCGAAGTGAAGATCGACCTCGCGCAGGTCGAGACGCTCTCGACCGACGAGTCGATCATGATCGACCTCGCCAACGGCACGCGCTTCAGCGGAAAGGCCGTCGCGGCCGCCGCGGGCGCCTTCACCGTGGAGACCGAGTCGCTCGGGACGCAGACTGTCGCCTTCTCGGCGCTGTCGGCGGTGAACAAGCCGGAGGAATCGCCGCGCGCCTGGACGGGCACGATCGTCGGCTCCGCGACGATGACGCGCGGCAACACCTACACGCAGACCGGCGCGCTCGACATCAACGCCGTGAACCGCGGCGAGATCGACCGCCTCACGTTCGGCGGCTGGTACCGCGCGGCCCGGAACAAGGATCCCGGGACGGGCGTGACCTCGACGACCGAGCGCCGCCTCGGCGCCGAGCTCAAGTACGACTACTTCTTCAGCGGGAGCCAGGCGTACGGCTACGGCAACACGCTCGCCGAGAAGAACGCGATCGCCGCGCTCGACCTGCGCTTCGTGGCCGGCGTCGGCGGCGGCTACCAGTTCGTCGAGAACGACCGCACGCACTTCGGCGCGGAAGGCGGCATCTCATGGTTCTCGGAGAACTACTCGAACGCCACCCCCTCGGTCGACGAGGCGGCGGTGCGCGTCGCGCTCCACGTGACGCACAAGTTCAGCGACATGTGGTCGTTCTTCGACGACTGCGACGCCTACAAGGTCTTCGGCGACTCGAAGGATTACCTCGTCCACACGAAGGGCGGCTTCCGGGAGAAGCTCACCGCCAACTTCTTCGCGCAGCAGTGGGCCGAGTGGTATTGGGACACGACTCCGGCCGCAGGCAAGCGGCGGCAGGACGTGACCTACTTCTTCGGGATCGGCTGGTCGTTCTGAACTCGTCCCCGCGTCGGGTCGGCGCACGGAGACAAGGAGGAGACGATGGGTTTCTTTTCAGACTTCAAGGCGTTCGCGCTCAAGGGCAACGTCTTCGACATGGCGATCGGCGTCATCGTCGGCGGCGCGTTCGCCAAGCTCTCGGGCTCGTTCGTCGGCGACATCATGATGCCGCCGATCGGCGCGCTGACGGGCAAGGCCAAGAGCATGGCCGACAAGTTCGTCGCGCTCGACGGCAATCACTACGACTCGGCGCAGAAGGCGATCGAGGCGGGCGCGCCGATCGTCAAGTACGGCGCCTTCTTCACCACCTGCATCGACTTCCTGCTGATGACCTTCGCGGTCTTCCTGCTCGTGAAGGTGGTCTCGAGGATGCAGAAGCCGGCGCCGGCGCCGAAGCCGGCCGGGCCGCCCGAGCCGACGGCGAGCGAGCAGCTGCTCGCCGAGATCCGCGACACGCTGAAGGCGCGGCCGGTCAGGTGATCGAGCCGCCCTTGCGCGGCGAGGGCCGCGCAAGGCGACGCTCGCTCCCGCCGCCGCGGCCCGCCCGCCGCTGCTCGCTCGCGCCGCCGAGTCGGTGACGCGCGCGGGCGGCGAGCGGGCGGCCGCCGTGAGCGGCCGGTTCTGCCGCCGCCGCCGGTCCGTCGCGGCGCAGTTCCCAGCTCGCGAGCAGACGTCCGTCGCCGCGCGGCCCGGACCTGCGGATCTCCAGGATCGAACGCGCCGCGCCGCGGCCGGCCGACGCGCGCGCCTTCGCCGGGCGCGCCTGCCCGGCCACCAGGCGCACCGTCAGCCACTCGACCGCGTCCGGCGAGTCGGGCGGCGCCGCCTCGCGCGCCGGAAAGTCGACGCGATGGGAGCGCGCAATCTTCGTGAACGCCCCGCTCTTCGAGAGCAGCCCGAGCTCGACCACGACGGTCGACGTCGGACGCCCAACGCGCACGAACCACTGCCGATCGCCGCGCCCGACAAGGACGTCGAAGGAGTGGTGGGCGTTGGTGCCGTCGTAGAGGATCGAGGTGACGTCGTGGATCCTGAGGTCGAGCCGCGCGTCGTCGCCGGCGCGGCCGAGCCCGGCGCGCGCGCGCGCGATCGCCTCGTCGGTCACCTCCCAGTAGACGAAGAGCCGCTCGGGGTCGACGGCCATCGCGGCGACCCGGTCGCGGCCGTAGCTCCACGGGATCGTCACCGCCTTCTCGCGCGCGTCGAGGAGCTTCCACTCGGAGGGCGGCCCGAGCTCGAACTTCGCGCGCAGCGCCTCCTGCTCGACCGTGACGGCGGCGGCCGGCGCCTTCCGAGCCCGCGGATTCGACGCAACCTTCGTCGTCCTTGCCGGCTTTCTCGCCTGCTTCCTTGCCAGCTTGCTCGCAGGCCGCTTCGGGCGCTTCGTCGAAGCTCGCCGTTTCACGGAAGGTTTCTTCGATACGCGGCGGAGTTTGACCATCGTGGCGTCGGCGAGCTCGGGAGCCGGAAAGCGGCGCAGCTTACAATCGCGCAACCTTTCAGGAGCGGCACCTTCCGTGGCTCATTTCGTCATGCAGATGGAGAACGTGCAGAAGTCCTACGACAAAAAGGTCGTCATCTCCGACGTCAGCCTCTCCTTCTATTATGGCGCGAAGATCGGCGTCATCGGCGGCAACGGCCAGGGCAAGTCGACGCTGCTCAGGATCATGGCGGGCGTCGACCGCGACTTCGAAGGCAGGCTCTACCACCAGCCCGGCATCGTCATCGGCTTCGTGCCGCAGGAGCCGGAGCTCGATCCCGGGCGGACCGTGAAGGACGAGCTCGAGGTCGCCGTCGCCAAGAAGCGCGCGCTCGTGAAGCGGCACGAGGAGATCAGCGCGCTCCTCGCGACCGAGCTCGAGGCCGACGAGATGCAGCGCCGGCTCGACGAGCTGAACGACCTGCAGGAGAAGATCGACGCCGCCAAGGCGTGGGAAATCGAGCGCGAGCTCGAGCTCGCGGCCGAGGCGCTCGAGCTGCCGCCCCTCGACGCGAAGTGCACCCAGCTCTCCGGCGGCGAGAAGCGCCGCGTCGCGCTCTGCAAGGTGCTGATGCAGCAGCCCGACCTGCTGCTCCTCGATGAACCGACCAACCATCTCGACGCGAGCTCGGTCGCGTGGCTCGAGCGCCACTTGAAGGAGTTCCCCGGCTCGGTCATCGCGGTGACGCACGACCGCTACTTCCTCGACAACGTCGCCAACTGGATCCTCGAGCTCGATCGCGGCCGCGGCATCCCGTGGCAGGGCAACTACACGTCGTGGCTCGAGCAGAAGCGCCGCCGACTCGAGCTCGAGGAGAAAGCCGACCTCTCGCGCCAGCGCACGCTCGCGCACGAGCTCGACTGGATCCGCATGTCGCCGCGCGCGCGCGTCGCCAAGCCCAAGGCGCGCATCCAGGCCTACGAGCGCCTGCTCGAGCAGGCGAACGGCGCGACCGGCCCGGCCGAGCCGATCGAGCTCGAGATCCCGGCCGGTCCGCGGCTCGGCAACGTCGTCGTCGAGACCAAGAACCTGAGGAAGGGCTACGGCGACCGCGTGCTGATCGACGGGCTGACCTTCGCGCTGCCGCCCGGCGGCATCGTCGGAGTGATCGGGCCCAACGGCGCCGGCAAGACGACGATGATGAAGATGATCGTAGGCGTCGAGAAGCCCGACGCCGGCACGCTCACCGTCGGCCCGACCGTGACGGTGAACTACGTCGACCAGACCCGCGAGAACCTCGATCCGAGGAAGTCGGTCTTCGAGGAGATCACCGGCGGCAGGGAGACGATCGCGCTCGGCGGCAAGCGGGAGATGAACGCGCGCGCCTACGTCGGCAAGTTCGGGTTCAAGGGCGCCGACCAGCAGAAGCTCGTCGGCAGCCTCTCCGGCGGCGAGCGCAACCGCGCGCAGCTCGCCAAGCTGCTGAAGGGCGGCGCGAACCTGATCATCCTCGACGAGCCGACCAACGACCTCGACGTCGACACACTGCGCTCGCTCGAGGAGGCGCTGCTCAACTTCGCCGGCTGCGTGATCGTCGTGAGCCACGATCGCTGGTTCCTCGACCGGCTTGCGAGCCACATCCTCGCCTTCGAAGGCGAGGGCAAGGTGCGCTGGTTCGAGGGGAACTACCAGGCCTACGTCGAGAAGCTGCGCGCCGAGCTCGGCGAGTCGGCCGACCGGCCGCGGCGGATCAAGTACGTTCAGTTGAAGGGGTGACGGGAGCAAGTCATGTCACGGAAGTTCCTGGGCTGCGTCGGCCTCGCGTTGCTGCTCCTCTCGTCGTGCGTGCAGCCGCCGCAGGACGGCTCGAACCGTTCTTCCGTCTCGGCCGCGATGACGGTGAACCAGCCGGGCGCGGCTCAGGTCCGGTTCGGCGGGGACTGACCGCCAAGCCCGCGGGGCATTGCCGCGATCAGATTCGGAATGGCCTGGTCGAGGCTCCGTGCGTAGATGGCGGCGAAGAGACGTCCGAGCGTCGACGCCCCGAATCCTTCCGCGTCGACGGTCCACGTCAGACGGGTGCGTTCCGCGGCGAGCGCCTCGAACCGGTGGTCGTAGTGGATCGTCAGCCAGAGGAAGGGACCGGCCCACTTCCAGTTCCGTCCGGGCGCGAACTCCGTGATGCGAAACGTCGACGTCACTCCGTTCTTCAATCGGATCCTGCCCGACGTCCGAGCCCCGACTTCCCCGTGCGGGTCGAGGTCGATCGAACGGATGTGCGCCGCCCATCGCGGCCACTCCGCCACGCGCGCCAGGAATCGCCACGCGTCGGCGAGCGGGAGCTCCACGTCGAAACGACGCTCGAGCAGCCGGATCACGGCTCGATCATCCGTGGACTCCTCCGCGAATCCGGCGTCCGTCCGAGTAGCGCTTCCCTCGAAGTGTCGTCTGAACTCCGGCTGCGCCTATCTCGCCAGCGCCGCGCGCGCCTCGGCGACGGGGCCGAAGTCGGCGTCGGTAGGGCCGTGCATGTACCAGGCGCCGGCGGCGAGGCGCAGCGCGAGCAGCGACTCGTCGGGGACGAGCCGCGTCCCGGCCGGCGACGCGACCGTCTCGAGCGCGGCGAGAAACTTGTAGTGGTGGGACTCGCCGCCCTTCGCGACGAGCAGGCGGCGCGCGCCGTCGAGGAATCGGGCGCGAGCGTCGCGGGAATCGATCGATCGGGCGATGCGCGGCGCGAGCTCGCGGTCGCCGCCCGTTCCGAGTTTCGAGACCAGCGACTCCGGCGAATCGCGCGTTTCTGATCGATCGTGGTCCCGGTTGCGGGCGAGCGACGCGAACGTCGAGTCCTCCGCCTCGCCACCGCCCCCGAACACGCTGCGCCAGAGCGGACACCAGGCGGCGGCCTGGAAGGCGGCCGCGAGCCGGACGCGCGGATCGGCCGCGCGCAGGGCGAGCTCGCGGAGCGCCCGGATCCCCGTCGTCGCGTGGACCGGAAGCAGACCGGGCTTCTCCATCAGCAGCTCCAGTCCGACGGCCTCGAGGTCGGACCAGAGCCGCTCTTCCGCGTCGGCGTCGGGGCGTGCCAGGATCGACTTGACCGACGCGGCGATCGCGCTCTCGGGCGAGATCGAGACGTCGGCGCGTCCGATCGGTCGGAGCTCGGCGCCGACGGGATCGAGCGATCGGGGAAGACCGTCACTCACCAGCTTCTCCGCCGCCGCGCAACTCAGCGCGAAGTGCTTCACGTCGTCGCCCCACCCGTTCACGAGCAGCCCGTGGACGAGGCTGCGCAGCACCGGCTCGGCGTGCCGCCAGCCGATCACGTCGAGCACCTTGAACGCGCTCGAAGTGAAGATCGGGTGGTGGCCGATGTTCGCCCAGTTGCGCATGCCGAAGGGGAGCAGCGTCTCGACGATCTCGTCGCGCGACCCCGTGCGCGCCATCGTCGTGACCGCCGCGTCGGCCGATTCGGCGTCCCACGTCTCGCACGCGTCGATCAACTGCGCGCGCGCCTTCTCCTTCGGCGGCAGCGCCGACTCCTGCACCGGCGGGAGCGTCCAGTCGCCGCTGCGCGGGTCGTCGCCCTGCACCCTCTTGAAATTCCACAGCCCGAAGAAGAGCGGCAGGACGCGCTCGTCGGGAGGCAGCTCGCTGGCGACCTGCCGCAGCGCCGGCATCACCATCACGCAGTGGAACCGGAAGCCGACCGGCCGCGGCTCGACGTCCTCGATCCCGGCGAGGAAGGTCGCGGCCCACAGCTGCTGCGGCGGCAGCCCGCCGCGCAACTTGTCGATCGCCTCGGCGACGATCCGCTCCGCCGGCACCTCGCGGATCCAGCGGACGACTTCGGCGAGCTCCGCCGACGGACGAACTCCTGGAACGAGCAGCCGGCGCGGCGCTCCCCCGAATCGCAGCGGCGCCGCTCCCACGAGCCCGGCCGAGAGCGCTCCGCGACCAACCTCGGACATGAAGCGGCGGCGGGTCCAGAAGAGCATGGGTCGGCGGTCGTTGATCGACTCAGCGCGCCAGGAGCGCCGCCCGCGCCTCGGCGACGGGGCCGAAGTCGTCGTGGTCAGCGCGGCGGGCAAAGCACGGGAGCGCTGCGAGGCGCGCGTTCAACCATGGACGATCGCGATCGCCGCTGCGCGCGACCGACTCGATCGCCGCGAAGTACTTCCAGTGGTGCGCTTCAGATCCCTTCGCGACGAGCAGGAGGCGATTCGACCGCACGAACTCGTCGGGGGCCTCCGGTCGGGACTCGAGCGAGAGTCGCGTCCGCTCGACGAGCCCGACCGCCGGCTTCGCATCGCCGTTGCGCGTGGCGAGGGACCAGCGCCAGAGCGCGCACCACGCCGCGGCCTGCAGCACCGCGACGGTCTTGGTGCGCCGGTCCGTGCTGCGATCGGCGAGCTCGTGCAGCGCGAGGATCCCCGTCGTCGCGTGGACCGCGAGCACGCCGGGCGACGCGACCATCAGCTCGATCCCCACGTCGTGCAGCGCGCGCCAGGCGGGCTCGTCGACTCCATCCTGAGCGAGCGTCTTGAACGCCGCTCCGAGCGCCGAGTCCACGGTGGCGCCGAGCTTCTCGAGGGACATCCGCTTCGACGCTTCGGCGGGAATCGCGCCGACTCCGGGCGACCGTGGAGCGCGCGGATATCCATCGGCGATGAGCCTCTCGGCCGCCGCGCGGCTCTGCGCGAACGCGAGGCTGTCGTCGCTCGGGCCGTTCACCAGCAGGCCGTGGACGAGACTGCGCAGGACGGGCTCCGCGCGCTCCCAACCGATGACGTCGAGCGTCTTGAACGAGGCGGTCATGAAGATCGGGTGGTGCCCGATCGCCCGCCAGTCGCGCAGGCCGAACGGGATCAGCGCCTGAACGATCTCGTCGCGCTTCTGCGCGCGCGCGAGCGTCGTCACGGCCGCGTCGGCCGCGTCGACGTCCCAGTTCTCGCAAGCCGTGACCAGGCACGCGCGCGCGTCCTCGATCGAGGGGAGCGCCGACTCGCTCTGCGGCGGCGGCAGCGTCCAGTCGCACCTTCCTCGCGTCTCGCGCTGCGAACGCTTGAACTCGGCGAGCGCGTAGAAGAGCGGGAGCACCTGCTCCGCTTCGAGCAGCGCAGTCGCGACCTGCCAGACTGCGGGCATCACCATCACGCAATGGAACGGGCCGCCGATCGAGTCGGGCTCGACGTCCTCGATGCCGGCGAGAAACGTCGCCGCCCACAGCTCGCGCGGCGCGATGCCCTTGCGCAGGCGATCGACCGTCTCGGGGACGAGCCGCTCTTCGGACAGTTCGCGAATCCATCGGACCGTCGCGGCGAGTTCGGCGGCCGCCACGCCGCGTGCGGCGACTCGCGGCGCGAGGAGCGCGGCTCCAGCGAGACTGGCGAGGTTCGCGCAGCTCGCCGCCGCCGCGCCGCGACCGACTTCGGACAGGAACCGCCGTCGCGTCCAGGTCGCCATCGCCTTCTCTCCGCCGGCCGACCGCCTCCCTTTCTACGCTTTCGATCGACGAAGGTTGCCGCGCACGAGCGCGGCCAGCAACACTGCGCCCGCCGCGGCGAAGCCGGCGCCCGTGGCGAACGCCGTCGGCGAGCCGCGCGACTTCATCAACCATCCGAACGTCCACGACGCCGGCAGCGCCGCGATCGCGGTGACGAAGTGGTAGGAGCCGAAGGCGCGGCCGCGCTCGTGGTCGGGCGCGAGCTCGGCGACGAAGGCGCGCTCGGCCCCTTCGACCAGGGCGTAATAGAGCCCGTAGATGACAAAGAGCGCCCACGCGTGCGACGCCGACGTGGCCAACGCGAAGCCGGAATAGACGAGCGCGTAGACGATCCAGCCGGCGAGGATCATCCGGCGCCTCGGCACTCGGTCGGAGAGGGCGCCGAGCGGCGTGCCGAGCGCCGACTTCACCGCGTGCAGCGCCGCGACGAGCAGCGGGAGCTGCGACAGCGGGACGCCGAGCTCGTTCGCGCGCACGAGGAGGAAGGCGTCGGTCGACTCGCCGAGCCCGAAGACGAGGTGGGCCGCGAGGAATCGTCGCAGCGCCGGGACCGCTGGCGGGCGAATCGAGAAGCGCGGCGCCGCCGCGTCCGGCCCGCGCGTCGGCTCCTTCACCACGAAGACGAGCGTGAGGAGGGCGAGCGCGGCCGGGATCGCCGCGAAGCCGAAGAGCGCGCGCATCCCTTCGGTGGTCGTCGCCGCGCCGCCGCTGCTCAAGACGAGCCACGCGAGCAGCGGCCCGACCACGTTGCCGAGGTGGTCCATGCTGCGGTGGAGCCCGAAGGCGCGGCCGCGCTCGGCGGCCGGCGTGACGTCGGCCACGAGCGCGTCGCGCGGCGACGTGCGCATCCCCTTGCCGGCACGATCGAGGAATCGGACCGCGAAGACGTGCCACGGCGCGCGCGCGAGCGCCACGAGCGGCCGGAACGTCGACGAGACGGCGTAGCCCAGCACGACGAGCGGCTTGCGCCGGCGCGCTCGGTCGGCGAGCGCGCCCGAGACGAGCTTGAAGAGCGCGGCCGTCGTGTCGGCGCACCCTTCGATGAGTCCGAGCGTGGCCGGCGACCCTCCCAGCGCCAGCACGAACGCCGGCAGCAGCGGCGCGATCATCTCGCTCGAGGCGTCGGTCAGCAGCGAGACGACGCCGAGCGCGACGACGGTGCGCGGGAGTCCGCGAAAGAGCGGCCTCAACGGCCGGTCTGCCGCCGATCAGCGATTCCCATGGAGGTGCGCCTCGACGAACCAGAGCTGCTGGTCGAGCTCGCGCACGATCTCGGTGAAGAGGTCGGCCGTCGCCATGTCCTCGAGCTTGGAGGCGGCGTCGATCGCCGCGCGCGTCGGGCCGGCGACGGCGGCGAGCGCGCCGGCGAGCGCCTCGACGTGGGCGCGCCCATCCACGAGGTCGGTCGCGTAGCGCGACAGCGTGCTGCGCTTTCCGACGACCTGCAGGGTCCCTTCGGCCGTGCCGCCGATCTGGACCGCGCGCTCGGCGATGAGGTCGACGTGGCCGCTGGCGACGACGTGCACCTTGTCGAAGAGCTCGTGCAGCGCAATGAAGTTCGGGCCCTTGACGTTCCAGTGCGCCTGCTTGGACTGGAGCGCGAGGTCGATGGCGTCGGCGAGTCGGGCGTTCAGCAACTCGACGAGCTTGTTGCGGGCGGCCTCGGGCAGGTCGTTGCGGGTCGGGTGCATCAGGATCAGCTCCGCGATGGCGCAGGCGCGCCCGGCGCGCGAAGACGCTCGGCGGCCGCGACGTCCGCCAGGATCCGGAAATCGGGGTGGTCGAGCAACAGGGACGCCGGCCTCTGCGGATCGGCCGGCTCGTCGAAGAGAGCGGCGAGGATCGCCGCCTTCGCCGCGCCGGTCACGAGCAGGACGATGCGCCGCGCGGCTGCGATCTCGTGCAGGCCGAGGGTGATCCCGCGGGTCGGGCCGTCGCCGACGCCGAACTCGGCCTGCGCGGCGAGGCGGGTCTCGCGCGCGAGGTCGACGACGCGCGCGCGCTGCTCGAGCGTCGACCCCGGCTCGTTGAAGGCGACGTGGCCGTTGCCGCCGAGCCCGAGGACGACGAGGTCGGCGCCGCCCTGCTGCGCGAGCCGCGTGGCGTGGCGCTCGATCTCGACCTGCGGGTCGAGCGCGGCGCCGTCGAGCAGTAGATCCTGGTCGCGGTCGCGCCGGAGCGGGTCGAGCAGGTGGCGGCGCAGGAGCGCGTGGAAGCTGCGCGAGTCGCGCGGACTGACGCCCACGTACTCGTCGAGCTGGATGAATCGCACTTGCGAGAGGTCGAGATCGCCCTCGCGCGCGCGGCGCACGAACTCGACGAAGAGCGGAAGCGGAGTGCGCCCCGCCGGAAGCACCATGCGCGCGTCGCGACGCTGCGCCACGGTCTCCGCGAGGATTCGCGCCGCCGCCGCCGCGACTTCCGGCTCGTCGCCGTGCTGTTCGAACCGCATTCCCTGGCCCCGTGCGGAAGGAACGGGCGGGAGGATAGCGGAAACGGGTCGAGTTACGCTGCGCGCATGGACCGCCCCGAGCTCTTCGACACCCACTGCCACCTCGACCTCGGCGAGCTCGGCCTGCAGTCCGATGCCGCGTGGGAACGGGCGCGCGCCGCCGGCGTCGTCCAGGCGGTGGTCCCGGCGATCGACGCGGCGAGCGCGCGGCGCATCGTCGCCCTCGTCGAGCCGCGGCCCGGACTCTTCGCGGCCGTCGGGATCCATCCCAACGAGACTGCGGCGGCCGCGAGCGGCGACTTCGTCGCCATCGAGTCGGCCGCGCGCGCGCGCAAGGTCGTCGCGATCGGCGAGACGGGGCTCGACTGCTACCGCGACCGATCGAGCCTCGACGTCCAGCGCGAGTCGCTGCTGCGCCACGCAGAGCTCGCGCTCGCGCGCGACCTGCCGCTCGTGCTCCACGTCCGCCAGGCCTTCGCTCCTGCGGCGGAGACGCTGCGGCCGTTCGCGGAGCGGGGCGGGCGCGCCGTCATGCACTGCTTCGACGGCGGTCCCGCCGATCTCCACCCCTTCCTCGAGTGGGGCTTCTACGTCTCCTTCAGCGGGATCGTGACCTACGCGAAGCGGGACGACCTCAGGCGCGCGGCTCGTGAAGTCCCGCTCGAGCGTCTGCTCGTCGAGACCGACGCCCCCTTCCTCGCTCCGGTGCCGGTGCGCGGCCGGATGAACGAGCCGGTCTTCGTGCTCCACACGGCGCGCAAGCTCGCGGAGGTGCGCGGCATCACGCTCGAGGAGCTCGCCGCCGCGACGACGAGCAACGCGCGCTCGCTCTTCCGGCTCGCGGAGGCGGCGGCGTGATCAGCGCGGCGAGACGTCGAGCACGCAGGCGCGGTCGCGCCCGAGGAGCTGCTTCGCCAGCGCGTTCAGGTCGGCGAGCGTGACGCGGTCGTACCAGCGGCGCAGCTCCTTCAGCTCGTCGAGGAGCGCGGGCGCGCGCTGCGCGCGGCGCAGCTCGCGGAGCCAGAAGCCGAAGTTGCGCGCGAGCGCCTCGGGATTGCCGATCCGCGCGGCGCGCAGCCGCTCGAACTCCTCCTTCTTCGCGCCGGCCTTCGCCAGGTTCTCCATCGAGGCGAGGCACGCCTCGATCGTCGCCTTGAGCTTCCCCGGCTCGACCATCAGGTCGATCTCGACGAAGCCGCGGCCGCGGTAGCAGGGGTCGCCCCACGCGCCGCCGTCGGGCGAGTAGGTCGAGCCGAGCTTCTCGCGGATGTCGGCGCGCAGCCGGTCGTCGACGACGTCGCCGAGCAGCTCGAGCAGGCGCTCCGAGCCGACGTCGATCGCGTCGGGGCCGGGATAGACGATGCGCAGGATCGAGTCCTTGCCGGAGAGATCGACCGCCCCGCGCGACGCGCGAAGCCCGGTCTTCGGCGCTGCGACGCTTCGGCGCGATTCCGGGAACGCCTTGGCCGCGCGCCGCAAAGCGAGCTGGCCGAGCGTCGACTCGACCTGCTGGATCTGCCGGTCGAGGAAGACGTCGCCCACGATCGTCACCTCGATCGGTCCGTCGAGCTGGCCGGCGAGGAAGTTCTTCACGTCGTCGAAGGTGAGCTTCGCCGCGGCCGCCCGGTCGAGCGGGAGCAGCCGCGGGTCGCCGTTTTCGAGCTCGCGCTCGAAGGCGGCGCGCAGGAGCCCGAAGTAGGGGAGGTCGCCGTCGAGCCCGCGATCGCCGAGGTGCTTCTTGAAGTCGTCGAACGGCTTGGCGGTCCACGCCGGGTCGGTGAGGTAGGCGCAGACGACTTCGAGGGCGCGGCGCAGCGCGGCGTCCCCGCCGGCACCCGTCGAAGATCCTGAGAAGACGCAGGCGTCGCCCTCGACCTCGAAGCCGACGGTCGCGTTGGCCGAGGAGAGCGCGTCGCGGATCGCGGCGATCGGGCACTTGCCGGTGCCGCAGTCGAGGAAGAGGGAGCTCGCCACCTTGGCGAGGTCGGCCTGCGCGGGATCGAGCGCGAACGTCCCCTCGCCGACGCGCACCTCGAAGGAGAAGCGCCCCTGCTGGCCGGGGATCGCCTTCAGGTGGGCGCGCACGCCGTTCTTGAAGACGAGCCGCGCGGCGCCGATCTCCGCGAAGGTCGTCCGCTCGCTCGTCTCGGCGATCTGGTCCGGGAGCGCGTAGGGGAAGGGCGCCGCGGCCGGCTTGGCCGGCTCCGTCGCGCCCTCCTTGCTGCCCTCGCCGGCAGCAGTGGGGGCGGCGGCCGGCTTCTCGCTCTTGGGCGCACGAACCGAGAGGTCGTCGCGGAAGGGGAGCCTCACGTCGAGACGCGTCGCGGCCGCCTCCTTCCACGCGTCGTCGAGCATCTCGCGCGCGGCGTCCTTGAGGTCGAGGCCTCCGAGCCCCCAGATCAGCAGCTTGCCCTTCTCCCACTCGCGCTCAAACGCGCGCAGGCAGCCCGCCTTGTCGAGGGCGCGCGCCGCCTTGCGCACCAGCTCCTTCTCCGCCTTCTCCTCCATCGGCACGACGCGCTCGTTGCAGGCGCGCAGGAGCTCGTCGAGGAACTGCTCGTTGCGAGTCGGCGGGACGATCGGCTCGGCGACGAGGCTCTGGTCGAGCCGGGTGAGCGCGGCCTTCAGCTCGTCGTCGCTGATGCCGCTCTCGAGGAAGCGGCGGACCTCGCGCTCCGCGTACTGGACCGCCGTGCGCCAGTGGTCGAGGTCGGTCGCGAGCCGGAGCGAGATGCCATCGAGCACCGGCTCGAAGAGGACCTCGCTCGCCGGGTGGAAGCTCTCGCCCGAGCCGACGCTCGCCAGGACGAAGGGACGGGGCGCGAGGTCGTTGAGCCGCGCCTCGAGCACGTCGCACGCGACGCGCACCGCGAGCGCCGCGGCGCGCGTCCTCGAGTCGTCGGGCTCGTCGGCCTTCGCGCGCACTTTGCCGACGTAGAGCGCGATCTCTCCGCCGCCGAGCCCCTGCGTGAAGAGCGCGTTCGTGAAGGTGAGCCGGTCGAGGTCCTTGCCGGGCGGCTCCTGCCGCTCGCCGCGGCCGCGCGCCTGGCCGAGCGACTTGTCGATCCAAGGCGCCAGATCGAGCTGGCCGAGGTCGCCGACCACCATGAAGGTCATGTTCTCGGGCCGGTACCAGCGGTCCCAGAAGCCCGCGCAGATCTTGCGGTCGAACTTCGCGCGCACCGCCTTCTCGCCGATGATGATCCGACGCGGGTAGCGCGAGCCGTCGAGCAGCGCGCGGACGCGGTCGTGCCACGCGTGCTGGCCCGGGTGGTCGCTCGAGTCCTGCTCGGCGTCGATCACCCCCTTCTCCGCGTCGATCTCGGCCGGCTCGAGCTTGAGCCCGTCGATCACGTCGCGGAACCAGAGCAGCGCCTTCTCCAGCCGCTGCGGCTCGGCGTCGGGCAGGTCGAGCTCGTAGACCGTCTCGTCGAACGCCGTGTGGGCGTTCACGTCGGAGCCGAACCGGATCCCCTGGCTCTGGAAGGTCGGGACCAGCGTCCCCGCCTTGAAGCTCTTCGAGCCGTTGAAGGCCATGTGCTCGAGGAAGTGCGCCAGCCCGAGCTCGTCGCCCTTCTCCGCCAGGCTCCCGATGGCGACGTGCAGCCGCAGCAGCACCTGCTTGGGCGGGTGGTTGTTCTGCACCCACGCGTAGCGCAGCCCGTTGGCGCACGCCCCGAAGTGCATCCGCGGATCGGCCGGCAGATCGGAGCTCTCGTGCTCCCACGGCCGCGGGTCGGCCGTGTAGGCTGCCGGCTTCTTGGGAGAGGTCTGCGCGGCAAGGGACGCGGCGACCATGCCTGCGGCCACGAGCGTCCAAGCACGGCGCATCATCGTTGCTCCGTCGATCGCATTGCGGGGAGTTCCGCGCGCTTTTATCGTCCGGCGCCTCTCGCCGCGTCGGCGAATGAAGAAGTGAGATCGACACCATGCGCGCGTTCACCACGTTTGTCGCGAGCATCGCAGTCTGCAGCGGCTCGCCCGCGTCCGGACAGGACTACCGCGACGTCGTCGTCTTCGGCGACAGCCTGAGCGACAACGGGAACGCCTTCGAGTTGAGCGGCTTCCCGCCGCCGCCCTACTGGGAGGGACGGTTCTCGAACGGACGCATCTGGGTCGAGCAGCTGGCGAACCAGCTCGGCCTCGATCCCGACGCGATCTCCGATCACGCCGTCGGCGCCGTGCTCGCCGGCGACGTGCTGAACGCGCAGGTGCTCCCGTACGTCGCCGCGCTCGGCGGTCAGGTCGACGACGCCGCCCTCTACACGATCTGGGCGGGCGCCAACGACGTCTTCGTGCTGCTCGCCACTCCCGGCGCCGATCCCGCCGTCGTGATCGGCGCGGCGATCCAGGACTTGAGCGACGCGATCGACGCACTGCTCGCCGCCGGCGCGCGGCACGTCCTCGTCGTGAACCTGCCCGATCTCGCCGCGACGCCGCAGCTCCTCGCCACCCGCGATCCCGCCGTGATCGCCGCGGCGCGGGCGGCGACCCTGGCGTTCAACGACGCGCTCGGCCAGGCCGTCCTGGCGCTCGAGCTCCTGCACGGCGTGGACGTCCGCGAGCTCGACGCCTTCTCGCTCCATCGATCGATCCTCGCGTCGCCGCGCAACTTTGGCTTCAAAGAGGTCGCGGCGCCGGCGTTCGACGGGCTCCACGTCGCGCGCAGCCCCGACGAGTTCCTCTACTGGGACGAGGTGCATCCCACGACCGCGGCGCACCACACGATCGTCGTGGCAGCGGTCGCGGCGCTCGGGCGGGTCTTCGGCGATCTCGACGGCTCGGGCCGGGTGGACGCCAGGGACCTGCTGATCCTCGGGCGCTCGCTCGGCCGCACCGTCGGACCCTGTCGAGCCGATCTCGACGCCGATGGCGTCGTGGACGTCGACGACTTGCGGATCCTTCAGCGCGCGTGGGTCCGCGCTCGCTCCTCCCGTCCGGCGAAAGGCGGCCTTGGTCCGGTCCGCCACGGCGCGCCCGGCGCGTGCGCTCCGGCCGGGAAACGCCTCACGAAACGGGGCTCCTGAGTCCTCCGGCTCCGTCGAGCTCGACCCAGAAGCCGCGCGCCGCCGGGTTCACGTCGTCGCGGCCGGGGAAATCGGGCGGGGGAGAGAAGGAGTCGAGCTTCGTGATGCGCCGTCGCGCGGCGCGGGCGCCGTCGCGCAGCTTTGCGGCGAGGGCGGCGCGCGTGAAGGTGCGCTGGTTGTGCGAGCACAGAACCGCGGCGCCCGGCGCGGCGACACGCGCGGCGAGCTCGAAGAGGCGGCCGAAGTGGCGCTCGACCTGGAAGACTCCGTGCTGCTTGCTCGTGGAGAAGGTCGGGGGGTCGAGGACCACGAGGTCGAAGCTCCGCTGCTTCTTCGCGGCGATCTCGAGGAAGGTGAGCGCGTCGCCGCGCGCGAACTCGTGGGATGCGGAATCGAGGCCGTTGGCCGCGAAGTTGGCGCGGCCCCAGTCGAGCCAACGCGCCGAGAGGTCGACGCTGGTCGTGCGGGCGCCGGCCATCGCGGCGGCGACCGAGAAGCTGCAGGTGTGGGCGAAAGTGTTGAGGACGGAACCATCGGAGGCGAGCCGCTCGCGGACGAGGGCGGCGAGGTGCGCGCGATTGTCGCGTTGGTCGAGGAAGAGGCCGGGCGAGCCGCCCTCGCGCGCGCGGATCAGGAACGAGTTCCCCTGCTCCCGGATGACGATCTCGCCCGAAGCGAGCGACGGAACTTCCGCCAGGACGAGCTCGGGCGCGAGCTCCGCCGGCCGCCGCGCGCGCGGGTTCCTGGCGAGCGTGCGGCGGAAGAGGGCCTGAGGAGCGCAGCGCTCGAGGAGGCGTTTCAGGATCGGACCGAAGGGAATCTGCTCTTCGGTCGAGACGAGCAGGATCGGGCCGAACCGGTCGACGTGCACGCCGGGAAGCCCGTCGCCGGCGCCGTTCACGAGGCGGACCGCCTCGAGCCCTGCCTTTCGCGGCAGCACCTCGCGGCGCGTGAGCGCCGCGTCGATCCGCGCCTCGACGTTCATCGCGCGTCGGGCAGCACGATGGTCGGCGGCGCGCCGCGCTCGAACGCCGCGAGATGGAGCAGCGCGATGCCGATCCCCGCGGCACCCTGCATGTAGCCGGTCTGCGCCTCGAGCAGCTCCGGCTTCACGCGATGCTCCGCCTGCACGAAGCGAAGCCCGCGTTCGTCGCGCGTGGCGCGCGCGAGGAGGTCCTCGGTCACCCTCCGCGCGAAGCGGGCGCAGCTCTCGTCGCCCGTCGCGCGCGCGCGCTCGAGCATGAACTCGACCACTCCGGCCGATCCGCAGCACTGGCTCACGTTGTCCCAGAAGCCGGGCAGCCTCCGCTCCGCCAGGCCGCTCGACAGCACGGACCGGACGCAGCCGCGCGCCGCCTCCGCGTAGCGCTCGTCGCCGGTCTGCCGCGCAAGCTCATGGAAAAGCCGCGCGGTGCCGCACGGCCCGTGGCACCACCCCATGTAGTAGAGGTCGAGCCCGTCGGGCGTGTGGTGATAGACGCGGCAGCCGTCGTCGCTCCGGTCGGCGATCGAGAGCAGATGGTCGGCGCCGTCCCGCGCCGCGTCGAGGAACTCCGGCACGTGCGTCACCTCGTGCAGTCGCGCGAGGAACCAGGCGATCCCCGCCGTGCCGTGCGAGAAGTTGGGCATCACGCGCGGGAAGCTCGAGTCCATCCGCCACGAGCGGCCGACCGCCTCGCGCTGCGACCGATCGAGCAGGCGGCGCCCCGCGCGCGTCGCCAGATCGAGAGCGAGGCCGGAAGTGGCGGGGTCGCCGGCGCGCGCGCGCCCCCACACGTCGAGCAGGAAGCAGCCGATGCCGGCGCTGCCCGCGATCACGTCGGTCACGTCGCTCCACTCGATGCCCGATCCGGCGAGACGGGCGCTCGCGTGCAGCACGTCGACGCAGCGGCGCGCGCCGTCGTGGTACTTCGCGTCGCCGGTCGCGCGAAAGAGCTCCTCGAGCGTGAAGCCGACGCCGGCGATTCCGGTGTAGAGCCCGCAGCCTTCTCCCTCGCACTTGGCCGGCAGCGTCGCCAGCAGCTCGTCGGCGCCGGCGCGCGCGACCGAGAGCAGTCGATCGCGCTCGGGTCCCGGCTGCGCCGCGAACTCGCAGAAGAAGAGCACCGGCCCGCAGTCGCCCGCATAGAGCGAGATCTCGAACCGCGGCGGCTCGACGTCGGGCACGACGGGCCACTTCAATCCGTGCTCCGTCCTCACGGCCGTCGACTCGAGCCAGCGCGCGATGGCGCGGACCTCGCCGTCGAGCGGGAGCGCCGCGCGGCGGTCGAAGCGCGAGCTCGGCGCGACGCACGCGCTCGCGGCGAGGACGGCCAGCGCGATCGCGCCGGCGCGGCTACATCGGCCCATCGGGGATCGCCGCATTGCGCCGCACCGCGCGCGCGAGCGCCGACATGTCCTCGTCGCCGTGGCCCTGCGCGATCAACCCGTCCTCGACGGCGGCGACGTAGCTGGCGACCGGCATCGGCAGTCCGACCTCGCGCGCCGTCTGGAGCGCGATCGCCAGGTCCTTGCGGTGCAGGCGCACGCGGAAGCCGAGCGGATAGCGGTCGTCGCGCATGTTCTTCGAGCGGTTGGCCATCACCCACGACTGCGCGGCGCCGTTCTCGATCGCCGCGACGACGCGCGCCGGGTCGGCGCCCGCCTTCTTCGCGAAGCAGAGCCCCTCGGCGATCGCCTGGTAGGTGCCGGCGATCACGATCTGGTTCACCGCCTTGGCGATCTGCCCGCAGCCGACCGGCCCGACGTGGACGATGCTCCTGCCGATCTTCTCGAGCACCGGCTTCGCGCGCCGGAAGTCGTCGTCGCTCGCGCCGCACATGATCGCCAGCGTCGCCTTGATCGCGCCTTCGCTGCCGCCCGAGACGGGAGCGTCGACGAAGCCGGCGCCCTTCTCGGCGAGCCTCGCGGCGATCCGGCGCGCCGCGGCCGGCGCGATCGTCGAGCAGTCGATCACGAGTCCGCCGCGCGCGACGCCGGCGATGACGCCTTTGGCCGGATCGAGGATCACCTGCTCGGCGTCGGGCGTGTCGCTCACGCAGACGACCACGGCGTCGGCGCCGCTCGCCGCCTCGCGCGGACTCTCCGCTCGCGCGGCGCCCTGCAGCACGAGCGCCTCGTCCCGCCCCGACGTCCGGTTGTGCACGACGACCTGGCAGCCGCTCTTCAGGAGGTTGGCCGCCATCGGCGCGCCCATCGTCCCGAGCCCGATCACCGCGACCTTCATCGCTCGTCCTCTTCCGATGCGCCCGTCGCTTGCGCCCGCGTCGCGCGCGAAGCCTTGCCGCGAGCGGCGCGCGAGGATATCCCGCGCGCCTTTGCACGAGCGTTCGCTCGCCGCTTCGAAGGAGCTTTGCGTGCCGGGTTCGATCTCGCTGCTCGCGTTCTTGTTCGCCTCGACCGGCGCCGCCGACGAGCCGCTGCCGTCCGGATGGGCGGCCCGCTTCCGGTGCGGCCTGCAGGGCTCGTCCGACGTAACCACTCACGCCGAGCACGCGGCCTTCGCGCTCCACGAAGGTGAGACTCCCCATCCCAATGCGGCTGCCGAGGGGCTCGTCGCGCTGTTCGACGGCGAGCTCCGGATCCGGAGCAAGGGGCGCTATCGCTTCCGTCTCGACGTGGAGGGCGGACTCGCGCTGCTGGACGTCGGGCTGCCGAACGGCTCCTCAGCCGGGATCCACATGCGCGGCAATCCGCCGATGGAGCCGACGACGACGCGATCGGAGTGGATCGAGCTCGCGCCCGGCACGGTTCCAGTCACCGTCGGGTTCGTTCGAGCAGGCTCCGCCGCGGCGCGGCTGCGCACGTCATGGGAGATGGAGCGCAGCGCCGGCGGCGAGGGTTTCGCCGACGAGCCGATCCCGACGAGCGCCGTGCGCGTGCCGGCCGACGCGGCGTCCGAAGTCCGGCACGAGATGCTCGCGCGGCGCGGCCGAGTCCTGCTCGGAGAGCTCGGCTGCGTGAGTTGCCACGATCCGGGCGCGGCAGGTGCCGCCGTGCTGCGGCGCGCCCCGATCCCGCTCGAGCGCGCCGCCGCGCGCGCGAGCGAACGATGGCTGCGCAACTGGATCGCGGCGCCGCAAGCGAACCGGCCGGGCTGCGGGATGCCGGACCTGCTCGATCCGAAGTCGCCGGAGGGCAAGGCCGAAGTCGAGGGGCTGGTGCAACTCCTGGGGTCGCTCGCCTTCCCGGCCGGCGCGCCGGCGACGGCGGCGGAGGTGGCCGATCCGCTGCTCGCCGCGCGTGGCCGCGAGATCTACCACTCGGTCGGCTGCGTCGGATGCCACGGCCCGCTCGAGTCGGCGGCCGCGGCTTTCGGCGAGGAATCGCTCGAGCGTGAGCTGCCGGCGCTCGAGCCGCCCGCGTCCTTCGGCCACCTCGACGGCAAGTGGCGCGTCGTCGAGCTCGCGGCCTTCCTGCGCGATCCGCTCGCCGCGCGGCCGGATGGCCGGATGCCGTCGCTCGATCTCTCGGAGGCGGAGGCCGCTGCGGTCGCCCACTACCTCGTCGGCAGGTTCGGCTCCGTGGCGGCGGCGGAGCCGTTCCTGCCCGATCCGACCCTCCTCGAGCTCGGCAGGCGGGCCTTCGTCGCGCACCGCTGCTCGAGCTGCCACACGATCGGCGCGGGTGGCGAGGCGCTCGACCTCGCGGGCAAGACGGCCGCTCCGCTGCACGTCCTCGGCCACGACCGCGGCTGCCTCTCGACCGAAGGGCGGACGCGCGGCAGCACGCCGATCTACGCCGTGGACGCCAAGACGCGCGCCGCGCTCGTCGCGGGGCTCCACTCAGCGCGGCGGATCGCAGGGCTCGAGACGTTGGCGAAAGCGCGCCCGGCGGCACCGATCGATCGCGCGCAGCTCGCGCTCGCCGCGTTTGGCTGCGCCGCCTGCCACGAGCGCGACGGCGCGCCGATGGCCGAGGGACTCCGGCCCTACTTCCGGTGCAAGGTCGAGACCGACCTCGGCGACGAGGGGCGGCTGCCTCCCAGGCTCGACGGCGTCGGGTCGCGGCTCCAGACGCCCTGGCTCGCGCGCGTGATCGGGAGCGGCGAGCGGGCGCGTCCCTACCTCGCGTCGCGCATGCCGAAGTTCGGCGAGGAGGTCGCGGCGCTCCTCGTCGATGGGCTCGCGGCGATCGAGGGGGAATGGCGCAGCGACGATCCTCGCGCTCACACGAACGTCGCAGCTCCCGAACCGCCGCACGGCTCGGAGGAGCTCGCCGTCGTCGGCCGCGCTCTCGCCGGAAGCGGCGGATTGAACTGCATCACCTGCCACTCCTTCGGCGACCGCCCGTCGGCCGGGACGCCGGGGCTCGATTTTGCGCAGTTCTCGCGGCGGATCCGCAAGGAGTGGTGGCGGAGCTACGCCCGCTCGCCGCTGCGCTTCAAGCCTGGCACTCGCATGCCGACCTATTTCGAGGAGGAACGCAGCGCGGCGCGCTCGCTGCTCGACGGCGACTCGGTGGCGCAGATCGACGCGCTGTGGGCGTGGTTCGAGCGCGCGTCGACCATGCCGGCGCCGGAAGGGGTTCCGACCGGGCGGCGGATGGTGCTCGACGTCGGCGACCGGCCAAAGGTCTTCCGGACGTTCCTCGCGCGCGCCGGCAATCGCGGCATCGCCGTCGGTTTCCCCGCCGGACTCCACTTCGCCTTCGACGCCGAGCAGGTCCGGCTGTGCGAGGCGTGGTCGGGCGAGTTCCTCGACGTCGCGCCGGTCTGGACCGGCCGCGGCGGCAACGTCGCGCCGCAGCTCGGACCGGTGGTCTGGAGCGCGCCGCCGGGGCCGGCGCTGCTGCTCGAGCGGCCCGCAGGCCCGTGGCCCGTCGACAGCGGACGCAACCACGGCCTGAAGTTCCGCGGCTACCGGCTCGAGCCTGACGGCTCGCCCGTCTTCCTCTGGGAGCTGCGCAGCGCCGCGACGCCGGCCGACGAGCCGCCGCAGCCAGGGGCGGTCGAGATCGAGGAGAGCTTCGTGCCCGACGCGCGGCCGGAGGTCCTCTTCGTGCGCACGCTCAAGGTGAGCGGGATCCCGCGCGGCGCGTCGATCTTCGCGCCGCCCTTCGGCGAGAAGGCGCCGACGATCACCTGCTCGAACGTCGACGCCGTCCTCCGTCCCTCCGACGGCGCGGCGACGGTCCTCGAGCTCACGCCGAGGGACGCGGCGCAGCCGCTCCTCCTGCGGATCGAGATCGCGCCGTGAGCGCGGCTCGTCCGATCGCTCGACTCGCGCTGGCGATCCTCGTCGCGCCCCTCTCGGCCCGCATCGCTTTCGCGCAAGAGCCGCCGACGATCGCCGGCCACCCCTACGTGAAGCTGGCGACGCGCGCAAAGACCGAGAAGGCGACGCGCGCGGCGCTCTCCGGCGTCGACGTCGAGTGGGGGCCGTGGCAGTGGCGCGGCCCGTTCCCGCTGCCGGGAGGCTCGAAGGAGATCGCGCGCGCCGAGCCGCCCGAAGCGTCGGACTGGCGCGAGCTCGACCACTCGCCGGCGCAAGGCGGCGCAGACGGCTTCGGCCCGATCGACCTGATGGCGCTCGCGGGCGGCAAGCAGCTCGACAACACGTGCGTCCTGCTGCGGCGCAGAATCGTCGCTCGCGCTCCATCGAAGCTGCACGTCAACGTCGGCAGCGACGACGGTCTGCGCCTGTGGCTCGACGGCGAGCTCCAGATCGACGCGCCGCTCGAGCGCGGCTTCGATCCCGAGCAGCATCGGCTCGAGCTCGCACTCTCCGCCGGCGGCCACGAGCTCGTCGCCAAGGTCGCGCAGGACCGCGGCGGCTGGATGTTCCAGATCGCGCCCGACGTCGCGATTCCCCGCGCGTCAGAAGTCGAGCTCGACTGGCGGCTGCAGGTCGACTTCCCGGAAGGGGAGGCGCGGCACTGGCGGATCGCCACGCTCCCGATCCCCGAGAGCGTCCACCTCGAGGTCGGCGGGATCGACTTGCTGCCCGACGGGCGGCCGATCGTCTGCACGCGCCGCGGCGACGTCTTCGTCGTCGACCGCGCTGCCGCGTACTCGCTCCCGCCGGTCGAGCCGAAGCTCACGCTCTTCGCGAGCGGTCTGCACGAACCGCTCGGCGTCGCGGTCCGGCCCGACGCGCGCGGCGCGAGCGGCTGGTGCGCGCTGCTCGCGCAGCGCGGCGAGCTCACGCGGCTCGTCGACCTCGACGGCGACGACGATCCCGGCGACCATCCGGGCGCCGACCTCTACGAGACCGCGTGCGACGCGTGGCGGATCTCGGGCAACTACCACGAGTACGCCTTCGGGCCGCGCTTCGATCCCGACGGCAACGCCTGGGTCACGCTCAACCTCGGCCACACCGACACCGAGACGGTGATGGGGGCGCTGGTGCCGACGCGCGGTTGCGCCGTGAGCGTGGCGCCGGACGGTGCAATGGTCGTGTGCGCGGACGGGCTGCGCTCGCCCGACGCGCTCAACTGGCTGCCCGGCATCGGCATGGCGTACACCGACAACCAGGGCGACTACGTGGCGACCAACAAGCTCTCGTCGATGGCGATCGGCAGCTTCCACGGCCACCAGGCGAGCCTGCCGATGCGCGCGCTCGAGCGCGGCGCGCTCGTGCCGCCGGCGTGGAAGAAAGGCGACACGCTGCCGCCGGTGCAGCCGCCCGCGATCTGGTTCCCCTACTCGAAGATGGGCCAGAGCGCGAGCGACTTCGTCGTCGACGAGACGGGCGGGAAGTTCGGGCCGTTCACCGGCCAGCTCTTCGTCGGCGACCAGACGCACGCGACGGTGATGCGCGTCTTCCTCGAACGTGTCGAGGTCGGCGCCGACGGCGGCGAGCGCGCGGTGATCCAAGGCGCCTGCTTCCCCTTCCGCGCCGGCTTCAAGTCGGGCGTCCATCGGCTCTGCTTCGCGCCCGACGGATCGCTCCTCGTCGGACTCACCGATCGCGGCTGGGGCTCCCGCGGCGGCTGGCGCGACGGCCTCGAGCGCGTCGTCTGGACGGGCGTGACGCCCTTCGAACTCCGCGAGGTGCGCGCCGCCCCCGACGGCTTCGACCTCGACTTCACCGACGACGTCGACCCGACGACCGCCGCCGATCCCGCCTCCTGCCGCGTCACCAGCTGGACCTACGAGTACCACCCCGCCTACGGCTCCGCCGAGATGTCGAGCGCGCCGCAGCGGATCGCCTCCTCGCGCCTCCTCGCGCCGCGCCGGGTCCACCTCGTGGTCGAGACGCTTCGCGCCGGCTTCGTCCACGAGATCGCCGCCGCCGCCGTCCGCTCCCGCTCCGGCGCGCCACTGCTCCACGACACGGCGTGGTACACGCTGCAGCAGGTCCCGCGCTAGACTCCGCCCGGTCGCGAGAGGCGTGTCAGGGTGTCTCCCGCCGCCGGAAGTGAAGTGGAAGGAACGGCGGACGCTTCGCGCCGCATCTCGTCCTGCAACGTCGCGCTCGAGCGCCGCCCCCTCCTCCACGATTCGGAGGAGACGGAATCGATGAGTCTCCACGCGAGCTTCGTCCTGATCGAGGGCGACCACCGCCGAGCGGTCGAGCGCCTGCTCTCGGAACTCGGGTACTCATTCGCCGTCGTGCCGCGCACGGCGCCGAGCTTCAGCGCGGCGTCGAAGGTTCTGTTCCAGTGGCAGGTCGGAAAGTCGGTCGTGAAGAAGGCGGTCGGGCTGGTGCGCGGCTGGACCTCGCTCTACGACCCGGAGCGCCATCTCGCCGCCGAGCCCTACGCACTGAGGAAGCTGGCGAGCCACTCCCGCTCGCGCGTCTTCTCGATGGTCTGCGACGCGACGTCGGGCGCGTTCGGCTTCGCGCTCGTGCGCGGCGGCCTGGCGCGCGCCTGGTTCTGCAACGCGAGCGGCATCGTGATCGACGAAGGGGCGCCGGTGCCCGAGGAGGAGGGATTCTGCCACGACCACCCGTGCGAGGACGACGTCCTGCACGTGATGGAGCGCGTCGCCTACCCGCGCTCGGCGCTCGACGAGCCCGGTCCGTGGGCGATCCTCACGCTCGAGGCCGCTGAAGCGGAGCAGGCCCAAGAGGCCGGCGCGTCCGGCGCGGGCGGCCGTGACTACGGGTCGGCTGGCAAACGCAGGTGGTGGCGCTTCTGGTGAGCGCCGCCTGACCCGCGCGCGTCGCCGGATACAGTCCGATCGCGCCGCTCGTGGACGAGCCGCGGCAGCAGCGCCGCTACGACCACGCGGAGCACGAGGCTCGCGGCGAAGAGCAGCCGGAACGAGTGGTCGCTGCACGCGAGGAAGGCCGCGCCGATCAGGCTGCCGCCGAGCTGGCCGAAACCGTTCATGACGCTCTGCGCCGCCACGGCGTGCGGCCGCGTGGCGCGGAAGGTCGTGTCGAGCACGAGGACGAAGAGGGCGAGCTCGAAGCAGCCCCACGCGACGCCGGAGAGCGCCTGCGACGTGAGGACCCACGGCAGGCCGCGCGCCCAGAGGAACGGGAGCGGCACGATCGCGCAGCCGATCGCGGCGAGGATCCAGACCGCTCTCGCGCCGCGGCGATCGATCGCCGTCCCGAACCGGCGCTGCAGCGCCGCCTTGAGCCCGATCTGCAGCGCGAGCGCCGCCATCAGCCAGAGGTAGCTGAAGTGCAGTCGCTCGACCATGAAGGCGACGAAGAAGGGGCTGGCGACGTAGACCGTGAGATAGAAGCCGGCCGTCCCGAGCACGAGCCGCCACGCGTTGCTCCCGCGCGTCGTCCGCAGGAACTGCAGCACCTTGGCAGGCGTGGCGAGCCCCGCGAACGGCGGCTCGGGCGAGAGCGCGAGCAGAGTGGCGGAGAGCAGCCGGCTCAGCGCCGCCGCGCCGAAGATCACGGCGAAGCCGAGCCCCGGCCGCGCGACCTCGGGCCACCACGCGTGAGTGCCGCTGCCGAGGAAGGTGCGCGGCTCGAGGAGCTGGAGCACGAGCCCCGCCGCGACCATCGACCCGCAGATCGCGTACTGGACGGCACGCGTGCGCCGCGCGAAGTAGGCGCCGCGCATCGGCAGCGGCACGAGATCGCCGTACCACGACGCCCACGCCGGCGAGCTGCCCTGGCCGCAGACCTGGTAGAGGCTCGCCCCGAGGATCACGAGCCGCGGCGTCTGCAGTCCCGCCGCGTCGAGCATCGCGACGGCGATCAGCACCGCCGCCTGCGCGACGACGCACGCCGTGCAGAGCGCCTTGCGCGAGAGGCCGCGCGCGAGGAGGCGCAGCACGAGCAGCGGCCCGATGGCGCCGACGAAGAGCGGCAGCCCGACCACGAGCCCCTGCTCGAGCGCGCTCGCGCCGAGCCGGATCGCGTCGGCGACGAACCACTGCTCGGCGAACCCGACCATCCCGGCGTAGAGGGCTCCCTCCGGCACCGCGAGCACGAGGGCGCGGCGGCGCGCGGACGGCGGGAGCTCGTGGCGAGGCGGCATGGGCGGCGAAGGCTAGCTTGCCGCGCCATGTCGACCCGACTCGACGACGTCGAGCTGCGCGACTTCCGGCCCGACGACGTCGAAGCCGTCCTCGCGCTGCGCGCCCGCGTCTTCCCCGCCGGCGACCTCGCGCGCGAGCGCCGCCGCTGGAAGTGGGAGTTCGACGAGAACCCATTCCGGAGCGGACGGGTGCCGTCCGCCTGGGTCCTCGAGCGGCGCGGCACGATCGTCGGCAACTACGGCCTCGTCCCGACGCCGGTCTCGATCGACGGCAAGGTCGAGCTCTGCTTCAACGGCATCGACATCGCCGTCGCCCCCGAGCTTCAGGGGCGGGGGCTCGGCGCCGCGATGATCGCCCGCCACCTCGATCCGAAGCTCTGCCGCTTTCCGTTCATCACGGCGCCGGCGCCGGCCGTCGCGCACCTCGTCGTCCGATCGGGCGGGACGGTGGTGCGCGCCGCCGACGAGCAGAGCGTCTTCGTTCTTCACGACGCGAGCTCGGCGCCCGCGTCAGCTACGCGTCCGCCGTCGGGCGTCGCGCTCCGGCCGATCGAGAGCTTCGATCGAAGCTTCGACGCGCTCGCCGCGAAGGTCGCGGCGCGCCACCGGATCCAGGTCGCGCGCGACCACCGCTACCTCGACTGGCGCTACCGCGACTATCCGTTCGGGCGGCCGGAGATGGTCGCCGCGGCCGGCGGCGCGGGCGAGCTGCGCGGCTTCCTCGTCCTCCAGCACGATCGCGCGAAGGGCGTCGGCTACCTGCTCGAGCTCTTCGCCGCTCCCGACGACGAGCCGGCGCTGCTCGCGCTGATCGCGGGGGCGAAGGAGATCGCCCGAGCGCGCGGAATCGTCGACGTCTACGCTCTCGCCCGCGCGGCCCCGGCGCAGGAGCAGGTGCAGGGGCTCCTGATCGCGAGCGGCTTCACGAGCGTCGAGGAGAAGTCGCTCGCGCTCGCGTTCCGGCTCCCGCGCAACGAAGCGTCCGCGCCGCCCTTCACGCCCGCCGACGTCTACTGGAGCCCCGGCGACGGCGACCTGCTCTTCGGGATCGGAGGAACCGACGGATGAGCGAGCCGGCAGCGCGAAAGCAGGACGCCAGCGTGATCGCCGCGTTCGAGCAGGAGTTCATGCGCGCCTTCATCTGGCGCAAGGTGATCGACCGCCCGGCGGCGTCTCGCGCGCTCTTCATCGCGGCGCACGCCGACGACGTCGAGTTCGGCTGCGGCGGGACGCTGCTGCGGCTGCTCGACGCGCAGGCGAAGGTCCGCCAGATCGTGCTCACCGACGGGCGGCTCGCCGCCGACAAGCCCGAGGAGCGCGACGAGATGGCGCGCGTGCGCGCCGAGGAGGCGAAGTCGGTCGCCGCCCACCTGATGCTGCCGCCGCCCGATCTCTTCGCGGTGCCGGAGGGCGAGCTGGCGCAGCCGGAGCGCGAGGCCGGGCTCGTCCTGCGCCTCGTCGCCGTCCTGAAGCAGTTCCGGCCCGACGCGCTCTTCCTCCCGCACTTCTTCGACCAGCACCCCGACCACCGCTACGCGAACCACCTGCTCGCCCTCGCGCTCCGCGCGAGCGGCCTCGACCTCGCGCCGATCACCGTCTACGCCTACGAGGCGTGGTCCTTCGTCCCGCCCGTCCTCGTCGTCGACGTGAGCGACGTCATGGCCGAGAAGATCCGGCTCGTCTCGCTCTACCGCTCGCAGACGAAGCTGCTCGCCTACCTCGAGCTGACCGATCTGCTCTCGCGGCGGCGCGCCTCGATGGCCGGCCCGCGCGCCACCTTCGCGGAGTTCTTCCAGCCGTTCGCCGCGCAGGCGTGGCTCGATCGTGTCGACGGGCTCGACCTTTCGAGCCCGCAGAGCTTGCAGCTCCGGGTCGATGCCACGCCGCTTCCCGGCACTCCACCTCCCTGAATGAAACGCCCCGCCGCCGGCCCCTCGCCGCCGCTCCGCCCGGAGATCCTCGCTCCGGCCGGCGACCTCGACTGCCTGCGCGCCGCCGTCGAGAACGGCGCCGATGCCGTCTACTTCGGACTGCAGGACGGCTTCAACGCGCGGGCGCGCGCCACCAACCTCGCGCTCGACTCGCTGACAGGGGTGATGGCGGAGCTCCACCGCCGCGGCGCGAAGGGCTACGTCGCCTTCAACACGCTCGTCTTCGAGCGCGAGCTGCCGGTCGCCGAGGAGAAGCTGCGCCGCATCGCCGAAGCGGGCGCGGACGCGGTCATCGTCCAGGACCTCGGCGTCGCCCGGCTCGCGCGCGAGATCGCGCCGCGCCTGCCGGTCCACGCCTCGACGCAGATGACGATCTCGACCGCGGAAGGTTGCGAGTTCGCGCGCCGGCTCGGCGTCGCCCGCGCGATCCTGGCGCGCGAGCTCTCGGTCGCCGAGATCGCCGCGATCCACGAGCGCACCGAGCTCGAGCTCGAGGTCTTCGTCCACGGCGCGCTCTGCGTGAGCTGGAGCGGCCAGTGCCTCACGAGCGAGATCTGGGGCGGCCGCTCCGCCAACCGCGGCGAGTGCGCGCAGGCGTGCCGCATGCCCTACGACCTGATCGTCGACGGCGAGCGGCGCGAGCTCGGCGCCGTCCGCTACCTCCTCTCGCCGAAGGACCTCGCCGCCTTCGACCTCTTGCCGCAGCTCGTGAAGGCCGGCGTCGTCTCCTTCAAGATCGAGGGGCGGCTCAAGACGCCCGAGTACGTCGCCAACGTCACGGCGACCTACCGGCGCGCGCTCGACCAGGCGCTCTCGTCGGGACGGGTCGAGCTCACCGGGCGCGAGGCGCGCGACCTCGAGCAGAGCTTCTCGCGCGGCCTCTCGCACGGCTTCCTCGACGGCGTCGACCACCAGCGTCTCGTCGAGGGGCGCAATCCCAAGAAGCGCGGCGTCTTCCTCGGCTGGGTCGCCGAGCTCGATCCGGCGGCGGGGCGCGCGACGGTCGCGCTGCAGGCGCCGCTGCGGCGCGGCGACGGCGTCGTCTTCGAAGGGCCCGATCCCGAGGCGGGCGAGGAGGGCGGCTCGATCGTCGAAGTGCAGCTCGACGGGCGCGCCACCGACCTCGAGGTCGCGCCGCCGGCTCCGTCCGAGATCGCGCGGCGCGCGCCGCGGCCCGAGTCCCAGGAGTCCCGGGAATCAATCGGCGGCGTCGAGCCGTTCCTCGTCGAGCTTCGATTCGCGCGCGACCACGGACCCGATCTGATGCGCGTGACCGTCGGGACGCGCCTCTTCAAGACGCTCGACCCCGAGCTCGAGAAGCGGCTGCGCGCGACCTTCACCGGCGCGCCGCGCCGCCGCGTGCCGATCGAGTGGAGCGCGCGCGGGACGATCGGCGAGCCGCTCGTGCTCGCGGCGAGCGACGACCTCGGCCACCGGGTCGAGGGCGCCTCGTCGATGCCGCTCCTGCGCGCGACGAAGCGGCCGTTCACGCGCGAGCTGCTCCTCGAACAGCTCGGCCGTCTCGGCGGCACGATCTACCGGCTCGCGCGCGGCGACGACTCGGTCACCGTCGACCTGCCGGAACCTGCGTTCCTTCCGCTCTCGGAGCTGTCGCGGATGCGCCGCGCGCTGTTGATCGAGCTCGACGAGGCGCGCGCCGAGAGAGATGGCACCGGCGTGCGCTCCGGCCCCGCGCTGCCGCGGCTCCTCGGGCCGCCGCCCGCGAACGACGAGGCGGACGAGTTCGATCTCTCCGTGCTCGCGCGCGACGACGAGCAGGTCGCCGCCGCGCTCGAGGCCGGCGTCGAGCGGATCTACCTCGACTACCTCGACCTGGTCGGGCTCGGCAACGCGGTCGCCCGCGTGCGCGCGGCCGGTCGCCGCGCGATCCCGGCGACGACGCGGATCGCCAAGCCGGGCGAGGAGGGGATCGTCGCGCGGCTGCTGCAGCTTCGAGGCGACGGGCTGCTCGCGCGCCACCTCGGCGCCCTCGAGGAGATCGTCACGCGGCGCGCGGCCGGCGACCCTGCCGCGAAGGAGCTGCTGCTCGTCGGCGACTTCAGCCTCAACGCCGCCAACGGCCTGACCGTGGCGCTCCTGCTCGAGCGCGGCCTCGACCTGCTGACGCCGAGCTTTGACCTCGACGCGACGCAGTTATTGGAGCTGCTCCGTCACGCCCCGGCCGACCGGCTCGAGGTCGTGATCCACCAGCACCTGCCGCTCTTCCACATGGAGCACTGCCTCTTCGCCCATCTCCTGAGCCGCGGCCACGACTTCCGCGACTGCGGCCGTCCGTGCGAGCGCCACGCGATCGGGCTGCGGGACGAGCACGGCGACGTCCACCCGGTGCTCGCCGACGTCGGCTGCCGCAACACGCTCTTCCATCACCGCGCACAGACCGCGGCCGACTGGCTGCGGTCGCTCCGCGAGGCCGGCGTGCGGAACTTCCGCGTCGAGCTCCTGCGCGAGAGCCGCGGCGAGGCGCTGCACGCGATCGCGCGCTACCGCGCCGCGCTGCAGGGCGACCTCGATCCCGGCGAACTCGCGCGGACGCTCGGTGCCGAGCGCAAGCTCGGGGTCGTCGCCGCCGCGGCTCCCGCGGGCCGGGCTCAGCGGATGTAGCCGAGCGCCCGCATCCGCGCCTCGATCTCCGGGATGACCGGCACCTTCTCGCGCAACGCGGAGCGCGCGTACTCCTCGCGCTGGCGCCGAAGCTGCTCGGAGAGGGCGGCGCGGATCCGCGGCTGCTCCTGCGCGAGGTCGTGCAGCTCGCCGGGGTCAGTCTCCAGGTCGTAGAGCTCCTCGCGCCCGAGCTCCGGCGTGACGGCGAGCTTGTAGCGGCCGCGCACGAGGGCCTCGCGCGAGACCTCCTTGGCGATGCTCGGCTCGTACGCGATGTCGGTCACCATCACGATCGACTCCGGGAAATGGGCGCGCACCCGCACGTCCGCGGCTCCCGGGTCCCCGGCATCGAGCAGATCGAGCGCGAGCCGCATGACGTCCTTCGTCGCGAACGGCTCGGAGATGCGCCCGGGAGTCAACCCGGGCGCGTGCACGATCAGCGGCACGCGCACGGTCTCGTCGTAGACGTGGTCGCCGTGAAAGATCGCGCCGTGGTCGAGGAACTCCTCCCCGTGGTCCGCCGTGACGATGACGACGGCGTCGTCGAGTCGCCCGCGCGCGCGCAGGCCGGCGAGGAACGCGCCGAACCAGCGGTCGAAGTAGCGCACCTCGGTGTCGTAGAGATCGCGGCAGCGACCGACCGCGGCGCGCACCTTCGGCGATGAGCTGCGCTCGAGGATCTCCTTCACCGGATCTTCGCCGAAGCAGGACTGGACGTCCCGGTACGTCTGGCCGTCGAACTCGTTGCCGACGGTGGCGAAGGTCTCCGCGGCGGGGAGAGGGGCGTCATAGCTTGCGTGCGGATCGACGAAGTGGACGTAGCCGAAGACGCGGTCGTCTTCGTGCTCGTCGAGCCAGCCGAGCGCCCGCGGCACGAGCTTGCGGGCGTTCACCCAGGGGAGGACCTGCCACGACTCGAACCCCTGGTCGAAGTTGCCGGACGGAGAGAGCAGCGCGTTCGCCACGAAGCCGCCGGTGGTCACGCCCGCCGCCGAGAGCCTCTCCGCGAGCGTCTCGTGCGCGTCCAGCAGAAAGGTCGAGGCGGCGTCGCGCGCGCCGTGCACGTCGGGGTGCAGTCCGGTCAGCAGGCTGACCGTCGAGGGGAGCGTCCAGGAGCTCGGCGAGTAGGCCCTCGCGTAGACCAGCGACTGGCGCGCGAAGGCGTCGAGGTTCGGGCTCGTCGGACGGGCGGCGCCGTAGCAGCCGAGCGCGTCGGCGCGCAGCGTGTCGATCACGACCAGGAAGAGATCCCTCGATCCGCGCGCGCGCTTCGCCCGCGCCACCTCGCGCCGCGCGAGCAGGCGCGGGAGGGCGAAGCTCGCGGTCACCGGGCCCGCGAGGGCGTCGCCCGCCGGCTCGGCCTCGAAGCGCAGCACCACCTCGTGGCCGGCGAACCCGGAAAGGTCGACGTCCTCCTGGTGGTCGAAGGCGTTCGGCGTGGTCCGGTCGATCTCGCACGTGAGCTCGCGCACGACGCGGTCGTCGGCGCGCACGCGGAAGCGGACCGAGCCGGCGCTCGCCGCCTCGCCCGGAGCGGCGGCCGCCGTCTCCTTGCGAAAGGCGACGGGGAAGAAGCGCAGGCGCGCCCCCGGAGGGATGGCGACGCGCAGCTCGGCGGAGCCGGGGACCGGGAGGTCGATCGAGCCCGAATCCTGCGAGCTCGCCGCGACCTGGTCCGCGAGGTTGCTCTGCAGTTCGAGCAGTGAGATCACCCGGTCGGCGGCGGTCTGCGGGCGGCCGTCCGATTCGAGGCGCAGCCGCGACCAGGAGACGCGAGCCCGGCCGCCGTGGGCGCCCTCCGTCGCGAGGACGAGCGCGCCCCTCGTGCCGGCGAGGGCGGAGAGGTCGATCATTCCCTCGTGCCGGCGGCCGCCCTCTCCCGGCTCGACGGTGACGTCGAGGAGCTCAGTCCGTGTCCCGTCGTCCTGCTCGAAGGCGACGGTGCAGCGCAGCGGCGCGCGCGATCCGTCGGGCTTGGTC